>Ga0209929_1000276_pt1 | contig 19886 bp, 6 predicted proteins | sample SalPon2_C_H2O_MG_2_FD_185731 | JGI IMG/M metagenome (GOLD analysis project Ga0209929, IMG submission 185731) | Salt pond water microbial communities from South San Francisco under conditions of wetland restoration - Salt Pond MetaG SF2_C_H2O_MG... ... | reverse complement strand
GCTGTACGATTTCGGGAGCGTGATGAAGATCCCGGAATCGATGGTCTTGGGTATGAAGGCGTTGATGGTGAGTTATTTGAATAGAAACACGGACCTGATGCTGCAGTATATGCTGGAATACGGGTACTTGACTGGAACACCCACGGAAGACGATATGGAGATGTTGCGAACCTTTATCACCAACATCCTAGACTACGTTGAAATCACGGACATTGAGCAGTTTACGGCCCTGATGAAGACGGCACCCGTGAGCTCCAACCCCAACGTGTCATTCAGTAACAACGTCTTTATGATTATTCGGTCGTTCACGCTGCTGGAGGGATTATGCAAATCCGTTGACCCCGACTTCGTGATTATTGACGCTCTCATGCCCGTCATGCTGGAGATGGCCGTCGATCCATTTATGCTTCGTTTAAAGATCGAGGATGACGTGCGACACGTGCTTCTGTCGTTTTTTGGCAGTCAAAAAAATATGAAGCATGACTAATGCCAGACGAGAGCGTGTTTGGAGATGATACGAATGCGACGCCCCTGAGCAAGCTGAATGTGCCCCAAGTAACTTCCAACAGCGGGCGGGACCCCCTGCAGGCACCCGTGTACTCCCCCGACGTCCCTGTCCCGGAAAAGCAAGTCCGGTTTGCAGACCCCCCGGAACAACAACATCAGCAACGACCGCAACCACCTCGACCACCGCCTCCTCAGCAGCAGCAACAGCCTCGACAGCGGTATTACCGTCATCCTCCGCCACCACAGCAGCCGCCTCACCACCTCCAGCAGTTTCAACAGTACCCCCCGCCGTCGCATCCTCAACAGCAGCAATACCCTCACCACCCGTCGTCAAAACATAAGCTTGCAGGATTGGTGGACAAGTACGCCCGCCGTGTGGCCGTGTTCCTCATCGTGTGTCTCGTGTTGTACTGGTACGGAGCCCTTGTCAGGTTCCCCTACATCGGTGACGCCACAAGCACACATATGACGGTGTTCGGGATCACGACCGTCGGACTGCTTGCCGGTTCCCTCTTCGGCATTGCTGAGTTCTTTATTGATTAAAGTGTGCCTCAACATCAACCTCTTGTAACATCTTCAGCAGCCAGCAGAGATTCTACAACTGCTGCCTCTTGACGAAAACACGATTCCACGTGATGTAAGACTATCCCGGCTACATTGGCGAGATCTGCATGGGTCAGGGTCACGAACGTCCTGTGGTTGGTAGGTACCTACCATACACTCGTGGGAGAGGGACCGTGTATGCCTGGGGGTGCGATGTCATGGTGCCCGTTCGTGTTCCTTTAAGCGCTATATTCTCGACACGTTCAACAAATATCTACGGTACAAACATGCCGACGATCATTCGCGGGAACTTGCGTCAGTCGGGGTTGGAAATGCACGATGGACACACGAGTGCACCGCCGTACACGTTCGGTAGTTCGCTCGACAGTGGGATGTTTTATGCTAACGGCGTGGGCTTTGCGGCGAACGGAGTCCATGCCATGACCATCTCACCAACTGGCGTGGACGTCTCGGGTGTCCTGAGCGGAAACGCTGCTGGGTTGACGAGTATTCAGGCTGCCAACGTCGTCGGTCTTACGGATGCATTGGATACCATCGACGCAACAAGTGTGACTGCAAACATCTTTGTGGGCAACGGCAGTGGTCTGAGTGACTTGCAAGCTGCCAATGTCCTCGGGTTGACTGAGGCTCTGGACACCATTGATGCAACCAGTGTGACTGCCGATTCTGTGACCATTGCATCCGCCCAGCCCGTTTTGGAACTGGATGCATTGTCGACAGGGCAGTACACCGGCTCCAAAATCGTGTTGACCAACAACGCCACACCGACAACACAAAAGAACGTGACGATGGGAACCTTTATCAGGGACGCGTTAGGTGAAAACAGTTACTTTTCGATCGATCAGATCTCGAACGTTAACTCGTACGAAAAGACCCTCGCACGCTACGATTTGACGGATCAGTTGTGGTCATTGCTTACGAATAATACGGAACGATTGCGTCTGGATTCCAACGGGGCGAGTGTGAGTGGAACTCTTAGCGTCTCCAACCTCTCCAGTACATCGAATATCACAGTTGATGCACACCTGCTTCCCTCCGCAAACGTGACCAAGGATCTCGGATCGGCAGATTTTAAGTGGCGCGATTTGTACCTCTCTTCGGGAACCCTGTTCTTGGGCGACGCGACTATCCGAGAATCGGGCGGCTCCCTTATTGTTCCGAACATCACGGCCAACGTTGTGAGTGTCACCGGAAACATCAGCGCTGGCAAGTTTGTGGGCGATGGCAGTGCATTGACAGGAATCTCTATTCCACCGTCGATCAATACAATTACCATCACAGACTCGAGCTGGAACCCCATTGATGATCTGGCACTGTCCACCACAGCCACGTCGTACTTCACGATCGAAGGGAACAATTTTGAGGAGGTCGGAACAACCGTGAGCGTTGGAGGAACTGCGGCAGCGAGTATCACATTTGTCAATTCCAACACCCCCTTCGAGTGAGCGTTAACCCAAAGTCCACAGGCACGTACGATGTCATTGTCCAAACTGGGGGTGGATCGGTGGTCAGAGTGAACGGTGTCAGTTTTGATCCCATTCCTGTCTGGAGCACCGGGTCTGATTTGAGTAATGTATCATATGGCGCATCGTTTTCCATCAATCTTTCTGCAAGCGAGAGTGGTGGATCACCTATCGTCTACTCGAACGTGAGTATCCTTCCACCCAACACTACATTGTATGGAAATGGACAATTATCTGGGACAAATTCAGATGCCATAAGTACGACTTACAACTTTACAATAGAAGCAATCGACGATGATTTGCAGAGTTCCTTGAGAAGTTTCACGTTGTCTTTCACCAGGTTTATCGCATCAGGCGCATCCCAGACAATAACAAGTGGTTCACTAACAGTGTACATATTTACATCAAACTCGACGCTGACAGTCACGAGTGGGGCCGTTATCAGATTTCTCTCGGTTGGTGGAGGTGGCGGTGGCGGTGCGGCTGAGAATAACTTTTATGGAGGAGAAGGTGGAGGGGGTGGTGGAGGTGCCGTAGTAGACTCTATTATGTATCTATCTCCTGGATCATACAATGTATTTGTGGGTGATGGGTCATTGAATAACGGGGGTAGTTCTTATATAGATGGTTTTAATACAACGTTAGCCTTGGGAGGCGGACAAGGAGCCGATGAACAATCAACAAATGCCGGGTCTCTTGGTACCGGTGGTGGAGGAGGAGGTGACGGAATTACTGCAGGTACGGGGTCACAGGGTGGAAATGGCGGTATCGGTGGTGGTAGCAGGAACGGTGGTGGAGGTGGAGGTGCAGGCGGGAATGGGAACGCCGGTAATAATAGTTATGGTGGAAATGGTGGGATCGGTATTCCTTCTAACATTACTGGGACAAATAAGTATTATGGAGGTGGTGGTGGTGGAGGAGGTGGGGATCCCGGTGTGGGAGCAAGACCCGGCACTGGGGGTAGTGGCGGTGGTGGGAATGGGGGTCAGGCTGGGGTCGATGGACTAGGTGGAGGGGGTGGAGGGTCTTATAATCTCGCTGGCAGGGTGAACAAGGGAGGAAATGGGATATTCATCATATCAACTACATAATTTCTCGCGTCGCGGGGGTACACCGTCGTCCGCACGAACGCACAGTCTACCGCCTGTCTCGCCGAATTTGTGGAGGTGTTGGAGGACGCGATACTGTTGCCGCTGGTGCCGGTGTGAATGGGTTGGGCGGAGGCGCAGGTGGTGGTGGAGGTCGCATCAGTAACTATAACGGTACCCCGGCCGCGGGTGGCTCAGGTGTAGTTATCATTCGGTACCTCGTGTAGGGTATCTCGTGTAAGAATAAATCTCTCTTCAGTCTCATAAGGAATGTCGTTCGTGACGCCGCCCTGGAACGAAAATGTCCCTGACTGGCAATTTGACACGTTTACCACGGGGTACTTCGTCGTGTCGGCGCTTACCCAAGAGGGCACAATGAAACTCACGTTCGACAAAACGTCGACAGGCCCAGACTCCGGATTGAATGCCCTCGATCCGACAGTGACGTACCTAGAATACGAGATCTATTTCAACAAAGAAGGCGGCCAGAACGTGTTGATACCGGGATCGTCTGTGCCCATTCCGTCATCCATTATCAGATCACCGGGCTGGAATTACGTCAAAATTACAGATCGAGTGACCGTCAATGGCCAGGATATCGGTGTCGGAAACCCTCAAAAGATCGATTGCTGGCTGATTACGAATACGACTCCTGTACCGGACTACGTATACATCGATTACGTGGCCATTCAACGTGCAGGAGATGTTGTGGGCGGTGGAACAATCAATTTGGGCAACGTGACTGGTGTCTTGCCCGTGCAACACGGAGGAACAGCAGTGACCATCAGCACCGGTCGATCAGCAGCTGTCCTCAATGTCGAACCCGTCCTCAAAAACGTGACGCTCGAAGGTGATTTACGGTCGGTGAGTAATGCACTTACGATTCATGGGAATGTGTATACAGACTTTTTGCACGGCAACGCATTTGGAACCTACGGAATCCCCCTGGCAAATACGACTGGCGTGTTGCCGAGATGGCGAGAGGCTGATCCCCACCGGACAGGAACGGGGAACGTCCTGGTTGCAAACGTCGATCCCATCATCAGCAACAGTTTGACTGTCGTCGGCGATATCATTTCGTCCAACATCATCGGGAACGTCAGCTTAACGAATGCCAATGGGCTGTTACCGGTGAGCGCCGGAGGAACGGGCACGACCTTCAAAACGGGGACTGGCGCAGTCGTGCTGAATACCAACGCCGTGTTCAAAGGGACCACGACGATGGCGAATGTCGTGGCGAACTTTAGCGGGAATGGCGTCGGACTGCATACGTTGAACGTGTCGAATGCAACTGTCGGTGTTTTGGCAGTTGAGCACGGAGGCACGGGCGTGACTACAAAGACAGGAACGGGGAATGTGGTGTTGAGTGATAATCCCGTGCTGAATAACGTGACTGTATCCGGAGGACTCACTGGCAACGTCTTCGGGAACATCTTTGGCCAGTCGGCGGTACTCAATACATTGACGGCACCCAACATCACCTCCGAGACACTCTTTGCCAACACATCTGTAACCACGGCACAATTGTACGGAAACCTGGTTGGTCAGACATCTGTTGTGGATACTCTGTTGACAGCACCGAACATCACGTCTGAGACACTCTTTGCAAATACCTCCGTGAAGACATCTCAATTGTACGGAAACCTTCTGGGCCAGACGGCAGTTGTCGATCAGTCCATCACGACTCCGACATTGACAGTTTCGAACAACGCCGACATTCTGGGCAATTTGAGCGTCTTCGGGAACCTCGTTGTGGCAAGCGGGAACGTGGTATACATTGACTCTGAAATCCGGACATCCGAACAAATCATTGTGGACAATGCAGGTGATGGCGCCGCGTTGATTGTGAAACAGTCGGGTGCACAGCCGATCATGGAAGCACAGGATGATGGGAATGTTGTGTTTAAAATTTATGATGAAGGGTCAGTTGCGTTTGCGAGTGGTCTCGATAACAGGTTGAATGATACGTCCACTGCACCGACCGGAGCTCTGGTAAGTGTGTTGGGGAACGTGAGCGTTTCTCAGTCAATTGATACGCCGCATGTGTACGGGAACATCTCCGGACAAACGGCAGTGATGGACTTTTTGGTGGGTGATGGCTGGCAGGTGAGTAACATTGTCCCTGCAAACGTTGTAGGGTTAGTCCAAACGCTCGAGGCTGCGAATGCTAATATCCTTACGCTCAGCAGTAACGTGAATGTCCTCTCAGCAAACACAGACGCTCTGAGTTGCTACGTCCGTAGCAACATCGACACGCTCAGCAGCAACGTGGACACACTCAGTTCAAACGTGGATACTCTCAGTAGCAACGTGGATACCCTGTCAGCCAATACGGATGCTCTAAGCAGTTATGTACGTAGCAATATTGATACCCTGAGCAGCAACGCGGACACGCTCAGTAGCAACGTGGATACCCTGTCAGCAAACACAGACGCTCTGAGTTCCTACGTCCGTAGCAACATAGACACGCTCAGCAGCAACGTGGATACTCTCAGTAGCAACGTGGACACGCTCAGTAGCAACATAGACACGCTCAGTAGCAACGTGGATACCCTGTCAGCAAACACAGACGCTCTGAGTTCCTACGTCCGTAGCAACATCGACACGCTCAGCAGCAACGTGGACACGCTCAGTTCAAACGTGGATACTCTCAGTAGCAACGTGGACACACTCAGTTCAAACGTGGATACCCTGTCAGCAAACACAGACGCTCTGAGTTCCTACGTCCGTAGCAACATAGACACGCTCAGCAGCAACGTGGACACACTCAGTTCAAACGTGGATACCCTGTCAGCAAACACAGACGCTCTGAGTTCCTACGTCCGTAGCAACATAGACACGCTCAGCAGCAACGTGGACACACTCAGTTCAAACGTGGATACCCTGTCAGCAAACACAGACGCTCTGAGTTCCTACGTCCGTAGCAACATAGACACGCTCAGCAGCAACGTGGACACACTCAGTTCAAACGTGGATACCCTGTCAGCCAATACGGATGCTCTGAGTTCCTACGTCCGTAGCAACATAGACACGCTCAGCAGCAACGTGGACACACTCAGTTCAAACGTGGATACCCTGTCAGCCAATACGGATGCTCTAAGCAGTTATGTACGTAGCAATATTGATACCCTGAGCACCACCGTACAGGGGTACACTGACACGTTTACGACTGGGAATTTGTATGCAACTGTCCTTGCAGATCTTCCGACCACCATTGCAGATTCCCTCACAGTCCGTGGAAACACTCGACTACAGGGCAATCTGATCATTGATAGTGGGAATGTCGTATACGTAGAGTCCCAGGTGGATATCTCAGAACAGTTGGTGGTGCACAATCAGGGTACGGGACCTGCAGTGGACGTGTTGCAGACCGGTGCCGAGTCTCTGGCCAGGTTTGTCGACGACGGAAATGTGGTTATGCAAATGTACAATTGGGGGAACGTGGCGTTTGCGTCAGGTCACTCGGACATTCTCAACAATACCACCCAAAGTCCATCAGATGCACTGGTGACGGTCTTCGGAAGCTTTGCTGCTGACACGATCCGGGGCAATATCAGCTCGTCCAACGTGATCGGCCTGGACACGAGTATCAGTGATTTGTGGGCTAATGCTGGGGATCAACAGACGGAGATCATAGGGTTGCAGAGTGACACTGCCAACCTCTGGAGTAATGCAGCAAGCCAGCAAACTGCAATTGATGATCTTCAGGCAAATGCAGAGGCACAACAAACCGATCTGATCGACCTCTGGAGTAACGCAGCAAGCCAGCAAACTGCAATTGATGATCTTCAGGCAAATGCAGGGGCACAACAAACCGATCTGATCGACCTCTGGAGTAACGCAGCAAGCCAGCAAACCGCCATTGGTGATCTTCAGGCAAACACTGGGAGCCAACAGACAGAGATCACAGGATTGCTGAGCGACACTGCTAACCTCTGGAGTAATGCACAAGCTCAGCAACTGGAGATCGCGCAGGTGACAAACGATCTGTCGAATGTCTTTGTATCCCTGGACACCGGTACTGTGACAGCCAACGTATTCATTGGGGACGGGTCACAACTCACGAACGTCGGCTCGTCGAATGCAAGTTTGCTGACAGAAGGCACGCTTTCACAGGGACGATTGCCGACCACGATTGGGAATGTGTCCACAACGTTTATTGGGGACGGCTCGCAGCTCTTAAATGTCGGCTCGTCAAATGCAAGTTTACTCACGGAAGGGACGCTTTCACAAGAACGATTGCCGACCACGATTGGGAATGCGTCGACAACATATGTGGGCGCAGAAGCCAATATCGTCGGGAACGTGATTGCCAGTGCGTTCATCGGAGACGGCAGCCTGTTGACAAACGCCGGAAGCAGCAATGCAAGTTTACTCACAGAAGGAACACTTTCACAAGAACGATTGCCGACCACGATTGGGAATGCGTCGACAACATACTATGGAGATGGCGGGTTTCTAAGTAACGTGTCCGCGACTGTTGACGTGAGTAATTTGGACCTCATTATCACGAGCGGGTACATCGAGCAAGACTTTGATGTCCTCGGGAATCTGACAGGCAACCTGGTGTTAGCGAACACGGACGGGACAGCCACTGCCCCAGCGTACGCATTCCGCAACGATTTGGGTACAGGTTTATACCTCGGGTCAAATGCGCTTGGGATTGCAGTTGATTCGACCGCCCTCGCCACAGTATCCAGTGACGGGTTGACTGTCAACGGCAATATCAGTGGTGCGTACATCCTCGGAAACGGGGCGCTGCTCGAGGGTGTAGCGTCATCGAATGCCAGCAGTTTGACCGAGGGCGTCATCTCGCAAAGTGTTCTTCCGCAGACGCTTGGCAATGCGCTCACAGACTTTGTGGGTAACTCCCTGGATGTCACTGGAAATGTGTCAGGTTCCTACATCCTAGGCAACGGGGCACTGCTCGAAGGCGTGGCGTCCAGTAATGCCAGCAGTTTGACCGAGGGCGTCATCTCGCAAAGTGTTCTTCCGCAGACGCTTGGCAATGCGCTCACAGACTTTGTGGGTAACTCCCTGGATGCGTCCGGGAACGTGTCAGGTTCCTACATCCTAGGCAACGGGTTCTACTTGGACGACCTGAACGCCAACAATTTGAGCGGCAATGTGGACGGTGAGTTGATTCTGACGGGAAACATCGACGGTGACGTCATCTTTACAGGAGAGCTTGAGGCGGATGTCCTGCTTGTTGGTGGCAACTTAACATTTGATGTTCCAATCCATCTGACGACCGGAACTGCCTCAAATCCGACACTCTCGTGGGCCAATGATACGACGACCGGTATATTCTTCACCGGATACGGACCAGCGTTCTCGGCCAATGGTGCACAGGTTGCTACATTTGGAGACGAGGGCTTGATTGTCTCCAACGTGACTGCCAACATGTTCATCGGTGACGGAGGTCTCCTAAGCAACGTAAGTAGTAGTCAGACTCTTCGGACGTCGTTTGTATCCGAGGAGCAATCCATTTCCAACGTGACACTGGTTGCCAATTCGCTTATCACGGCTACCTCGGAGTTCACAAGCGTCTTCCTGAACGGTGCAAAGTTGGCATACGTCCACTCGACACTAACCGATTACACCACCACGTACGTGCAGGACGTCGCAAATAGTACGACCACGTTGACAATCGAGATGGTGACTCCAATTGGTTTGGGCGACATTGTTGACATCACAATTCAAACAGGCAACCAGTCACATGATTGGTACTACCGTGTGTAATAATAAGCCATTTAATGAGATACAAGCCAATAAGAAACCTGCATTGATTCAGTTTTGTTATTGGCGAGTCAGACGTCAGCGAGCATAACTTTGCTCTTACGCCTGCGACTCGCTCCATGTAATACGTGCAGTGATCACATACGGATTGCTGGCCGAGATGCCAGTCGTATCAATAACTGCCGCAGCGATGGTGAGCAAGTCGGGACCGTTGGGAAAGATGGAGTCCCCACCGAGGATGCTGTTCCCCAGATCGACAAGGTCCGTCAGAACCAAGTCAGTGGAGGCAGCATTACGTGTTCCGGTCGCATCCTTTGTCCCCCCGGGAACACGGAAGTTGAAAATCTGCGTCCCTCCCTCGAGCAAGTCGCCCTTCTCGTGCACAACAAGCTGGCTCAGCGACGGGGCCGTCGAACGCTGCCACTCTCGATTGTCAATCGAAGAGTTCAGCATCAACCGAATCTCCGTATCATTCGTCGCCAAGATACCAACGGTCTTCAACTGCATCTGCATACGGTTGACGACCTCACGATCTCCCAGGAGGCCAGGTCGAGAGTTATCGGCCGACGGAGCCAAACGGATACTGATGAGTGGAATCACCGGCAGAATATCAGTTCCTGTACTCACAGACCCCAATTGGATGGTCTCGGCAGTAAACTCTTGTGTCGGTTGTTTTGTCACGTAGATGTTGGCAGCCCCATTACTGTTTGTGATTGTCACGATCCGTGTATCTTCATTCAAATACGTTCCAGTCAGAATGGTGCCCGACCGCAGATCATCGACAGCAGCAAACGACGTCCCAATCAATAGATACGCTGTCTCTGTCTGCTGTGACGATGGATTGTAGACACTGTACGTCGGCCAATACGTCACCTCTTCGTACCTGTAGTACACCCTGCCCCGATAGTAATATGGGTATCGGCGGAGTTCTGTGACTTGCTGATCACTACTCGCAGTGAACGACCTGCTGGTGTCACCGTTGTCGTACGACAACACTTTTCCACTCGCGGTGAACAGGTATGCTTTGTCGTCGTGAAACGTCCCGTCCATGATCACTGACGTACCCCAATGCAGTAAAGAGGGGACGTATGAGGGGACTCCTGTGTTCTCAATCTCGTACCGACAAGGCAAATTCCCGCTTCGCATATACGCCTCTGTCAGCTGGTTATTATGCACGAATTCGTGGACATATCGTACCTCGCCGTGTGTATTTTTGAAACCAAAACGAATTTTGCCTGCGCCGTACCACGAGTAGTCAATGTATGCCATTTGAATAGAGTTGATATCCAGATTATAGCCTCCCGCACCGGTGCCATCACACGGATCTATCGAAAACTCTCTCTGGGGGACCTTTGACGTCTCTGTGAGTGTGACTACCACGTTTTTTTGTGATTTTCCGCGATAGACGGGTTGAACGTACAAAAGGCTGTCATTGGAAATGGAGACAACCCGATACGTCTGTCCTTTGATGACAATAGAATCACGGATGACCAAAGACGATGTGAACGTCGTTGAAGTCCCCACAACAATCGGACTGTTAAAGACGACTTCGACAGTTCCAGTCAATTGACGCACACTCGAACGACGACACGCGTGTAATTGCTGCCCATCATACTCGAAGAACATACCGTTCTGATCATCGAACAGGCCCGCGCGCAAATGGCTGTTCACCCATTGCTTCACGTAAAAGGTTGGTATGCCGCCAGCTTGTAACGTGTTTGGCAAACCATCTGCATCCAGACGGAAAGTGAACACAGTCGCTGTCGGGGTTGAATCTATAGTATACGTCCCCCGCCAAGTCGAATCACTGACCCCATCGATCACAATCTCAACGCCGGTTGTCAAACGATGGGGGCGCATTGTCTCTGCCGTCGCCACCTCGCCAACCCTTGACAGGTTCTTCAGATCTGTGGGTGCCGAGAAATTGACAGCCAGAGACACTTGGATGCCTTTCCCGGATTGATACCTGAAATATTTACGCGTCTGGCGCATGATCTGTGCATCAGCGTTGGTCGATGCCACAAGTTCAACACCACCATCGAATGGGCGGTGTAACGAGAGACCGTCTGCCTTTACGTATAACCCTGTTGTCAAGAAGAATGGCAGCACTTGTCCTGTGAACGAGTACGGGGTGTCTGTCTGAATGGCCGAGTTGGACAGAACTTCCTTGACTTTCTTTGTCCATGTCGAACCATTATACACAATTTTGAATGAGTCGCCGATCTTGAACGTGTTTGTGAACTTGGAGGACGCATCGCCTACGACAATATTAGAATCTGTCGTCACATTTGCTGTTGCTGCGGAAATGACTTCGCCCCCAATACTCGCTGTTGTCAGTTTATGATCCACCCCGTTCGATTGGACACTTGTCAAAGACACAGCAACACCTGCCCTGGCGTCCGATTGACTCGAAGCAAGCTTGATGGTGTGTTGGTCTGTGCGAATGATGTAATACGATGCACCATCGACTAATCCACCGATTGCCCCCGTGTCCCCATTGATCGAGTACGTGGCTTTTGCACCGACAGGCATCCGGTGGTCAGGAATGAAGACTGTGTTGTTTGTAGTGCTCACGTTCGACAAGGAAAACTCAAAGTTTCGCAGCGGAATATTATACGGCGCGTCCAACACCAGTGTTGATGCGCTCGGCACAGATGAAACAAAGTACGTCCCATCCGACGCACCGACAAGATTCACATTTAAATACTGGATGCCCACGCCGAGACCCGTGAGATCCACCTCCGGGTTCTGCACAACAAAAGAACCTCCCTGATTCGCGTGATTCGGGCAGTAGAAATACAATGGGTTCGGCGTACTGTCTGTCACTTGAATGGATACCGTCGAGCCTGTGGTTCCCGGAGTTCCTACAGTCGACACGCCGTCTGTATAGCTGGTGCTTAGCGAGTCTGTCGTCAGGTCGTAAGCAACCCAGGGGTATACGTCATATCGTTTCACAACGTACACCGTAATACCTCGCTTGACAGGCTGGGAGTACAGGTAGTGCGAATCGCCACTTTCATACCTCGTATAAGGCCTCCCAGTGACAGACTGGTAAGGAACCCAGTACGTATACATCGCTGCATCGCCACTGTATGTGTCTCTGAATTTGTACAAGGTGTACGACGTCCCTCCAACCGTGATATTGACCGACTCGTCGGCATCATTATTACCATCTGGTCCATCTCCAGCCAACCCGAACACAAACGTGTCGTTATCCTCAACTGTGATCGACAACCGATAGATTCCTTGCACCGGATACCCGTGTTCGATCCGGAAGGTTCTCCCATTATCCGAGATGACTTGTTCTGTAAGAACGCCATCGTTCTGATTGATCACGTCGAGTTGGAACTGTGTGTAGACGCTATTACGGGGTGTGTACAGATAAAAGAAGCCCCAATTGTCGAATACGTCCGAGCCCCAATCTGGCCAGTACGAACCGCTGATCGTCACTTGTGCTCCCGAAGGCGACCCTGCAGCAGGGATGACAACTGAGCCATACGTCATGTCTTTTGTAACGGGACTTCCTATTGTATTCCCCCCGGCGTCACTTCGGCCGATCGATCGGATGACCGGATCGCTCTGTCTGAACAGCATCTCGTGCCCGGAAAGGGTAGCGCTGGACATGTCGAATGTGTACGTCACGTCGCGGTACAGAACTGGTGTTGGTGCTGTTTGGACGCTGATCGAACTGCCCATTGCCATTCCGTGTGTCGTGCAATAATAGTACAGGGTCGTTGGCGTCGACGCTGTGACGTTGATTTGTACATACGCATTTGTCATACCCGGGGTCCCACCAACGGTCACCCCTGTGTTGTACTGGGTTGGAGACGGTGATGTCGTGGAAAAGCGAAACGGGTGCCCAGTATTGGTGGAGTCTGATAGGTCAAACGTGTAGGAATGGTTTATGTACATTGTAAGCGAATCTTTGCGCACACCGTCAATATAAAATGCATCCCCCGTCCCATCGTTAGCAACCTTGACGTTAAACGTCTGCGACAAATTCTGAATAATCTCCAACTTGTTCTGTGCTCCATCGAACTGCACGTCGTAGTTATCCGTACTCTGGATTGGATCTTGACTCACACGGAAACGTGAACTCGTGCTGCCATATACATAGTATGTCTCTCCGTCTGAAAGTCCTCCGACAACAGTCTGGCCTGCTGCGTTGTACACCAGTTCGGTGCCGTCCTGCAGTGAGTGACCCGGAGAGTACATAGAGTTTCTCGCAGGATTGAGGATATTTCCAGTGACCGTGACATTCCCGACTCCGTGCGTTGTCAGGTCGACAATATCCCCGTTATCTGTTCGACGCACCCGGAACCTGTTACTGTCCACACGCTCTGTGTAATACGTCACATTACTCACCAGTGGTTCCGGGACTGTGCTCAGGCTGTCTGTGGTGGTAAATACAATCGGCGTGTTATCATTCCAACCGTTATCGGGCAGATACAGACTATTGCGCTCCGTGACTGACGTCGCTGGAACTGCCGCATACACCGTCGAGTTCGTGTCCAATGCGAAGATATCGCCTGGAAGATACTTGTACGTTTGCGTTCCCGAGATGGTCGCCCGACCACCGATGCTTACGTGTGACGAATGAGTGTCCGTCGACAGAACAGCCCCGACCTTGTTTGAACGGAATTTATAAAAGTAGGCCGCGTAGTTCTGATTCGACGTTTGAGGACTTGCGCCGCCGAGCCCAATCTTGTATTTCGACGAGTACGACTCAGAGATCGTCGTGGTGGCCACAACTGTGCCTGTTGTGGAGTCCTCGCCAGTATATAGTGTTGCGGTCACCGTGTTCTCGCTGACATTGTGCTGGAAGCGAAGTGTGTACCAGGCTGTTGTGACCGATGTGTTCCACGAAATGTTAGAGCCCAGCGTCGATCCATTCAAATAAAGATACCCGGTTGTCCCGTCGTTGTACACAACTGCACTGATTCTCCCGGAGGCAGTGCCAGCGGGGTTCCAGTAGTTCGTGTTCGTGAAGATGGACAGACCGTGGTACACTTGGAAAGATGTATGCGGTCGAATGGACACTTGCATGTCGAGATCACCTTGGACAGAGAAGTCGCTTTCCCATCCCCTCCCGCCTGTGTTGAAGTAGTACGCACAGTAAAGCGTGTTCCTCCCTTGACTGTATTGCGCGAATGACGTCTGCCAGAATCCCCCTTGGTTTGTAAAGCCGGGGAACCCAGTCACGTTCGGCAGGTCTGGATACCCCGTTCCGGTGAGAGGGATCAACCCAGCCTCGGTGCCACTGCTAAAGACGTACGTTGGGATGTTGTTGAATGCAGAGGTGTCTGCAGACAAAATGTACATGAGATTATCGTATGCCCGGTCCAATCGATATGCTTGCATGAACGCGTGCAGCCCGTAATTTTCAGACGACCCAGACGTGTCGATCGATATAGACTGAGCAACGGGGATGGACGAGATTCCGACTGCCGTCGATGAATTTGACCAGGCTCCGCTATAGATACTGTATCCGTTGGGTTGGGAGCACTGTAGTTGGATCTGCGTGATGGTCCCCCTAGTAGGCAAATTGTGAACAGTTCGAGCCCAGTACGAGAGGTAGGTATAACTTCCTCCTCGCGAGTACGTTGCTACATCAACCGTCTCGCCATCGACCACAGCCTGAAGCGTGTAATTGACGGTTGCATACGCTGTAGCAGTTGATGGAAAGTACCAGTTATTATAATAGTAGTATGGGCCGACGTATTGATAGCCGTTCCAATAGTATCCGCCGTATCCATAGTAATAACTCCACGTAGTGTACTGATAGTACGAGTGAACCCAGAAATTGGCGAAGAACGAGAGATCTATACGTGTGGCATTTTGAACTTCGCCTTGCCACAGAATGAACGTCGTATTGCTCCCGTAGGTTGAGTTATACGTGGTATAATTAGAGAACGCTTGAGCTGTCTCTACTTGGGGTACCGTCAATTCGAACGAATCTGGGTTTGATGATTGCACGGAGTACAACCTGTTGCTGACGAGACCATTGATGGGAGTATCACCCTGCGGACAGACATACAGCACATCACCCGATAATCTATGCGCCTCAGCAGTCACGACATTCGCACTTGCCGTCCCAATGTCGCTGAGTGACACGTACACTGTCTTGTTGCCGATCCAGTCATATGGGACCACAGGTCGATCTAACAGCCCGACGCCAGCACCAATACTGTCCTCTGCTCCAAACGTGATACTGCTGGTGACGGTTTCTCGAATATCAACGGCCCCGGCGTCGAACGCCAATGCCTTGGTCCCGACACTCCGTGCTAAGACGAATGCCGAGTTTTCCGTGAACCCGTGTGGATGGATCGTGTCCACGGTGATTTTAGACGTGGGAAAGCCGTTATCAGTCACGATGCTTCCCAACGTGTCGAGAGAGTATGCTGTCCCTTGGTAAAACTGGGCGCGCCACACATACGTCGAGTACGAGTCAAAGATATCTTCGTTGCGTGTCTGCTCGGAATTCGCTTTGTAAAAGAAGGATGTGGTGGATGGAACCGTAGCGACGACAAACCCTCCTTCTGCCGAGTAACTGTTGACGCCTTGAACAAAGATTGGCGTACCAATGGACAAACCGTGGTCTGTCGAGGTGGTGACAAGAACACTCGTGCTGCCCTCGTAAATTTCGACGCTCAGAACATCCAGTGCTTCGTCGTTGTCCCTGGCGAAGAATGTCGGGATATTGTTGACAAGCTCCAGATCTTGCCATCGTGTTGTCTGCAGACCATACTCAAAATCGGTGTCGATGAGATTCATGGGGTTGCTGACGCGAAATTTGCCAACAGGGTCTATCAGACTCTGTACTGTCGCATCGTCACTCTTGATGAGTCGCCCGACCACTGCGTTCACCATATTCTATTGAGAAGGTTTTATTTATCTCTCCATAACACCAATATGTCTTTGCAGCTCCGGGGCCAGATTAAGCAGACGTACAAAATGGGTCGATTCGAGAGCGGGGACGAAACAACTCCGTCCATTGCCTTTGACGCATCAAGAAATACGGGCATCTTCCAAGCAAACGGGGTCTGTGTATCGCACGAGGGGACCAGAGTCATGCAGATCGGGGATACGGTCACAGTCGACACGGTATTGGTGGGAAACGGAGCCGGTTTGTCGGATATTCAGGCGTCGAATGTGGTAGGTCTCACGGAAGCACTGGATACGATTGAGGCATCCACAGTCAGCACCAATGTTGTATACGGCAACGCGGGGGACCTGGTGGTGGGGGCGAACCTTGTGCCCGAGAGTAACGTGACGTATAACTTGGGCAGCGAGACATACCGCTTCAAGGACTTATACCTTAGCGGGAACACCATCAGCTTGGGGACCGCCGTGCTGAAAGAACAGGACGGGAAACTCTTGTGTCCGACCGGGTTTGTGGGAGACGGGAGTTCGTTGACTGGTGTTTTCGTCCCCATTTCCCTCTCGAACGTCCAAATCACAGATTCCGAATGGACGGTCCTGGATGATACGGCCATTTCCCCGGACGGTGGCCAATTCATTCTGAACGGGAGTGGATTTGCACCCGCGACGCTGGTAAAAATTGCGGGAACGAACGCCAGTTCCACATCGTACGTATCGTCGACGCAACTGCGGGTCCAAGTGGGCGCCCGGACTCCAGGAACGTATGATATCAGTGTCATTCGCGGCGATACGCAGACAGCTACACTCCCGTCCTCGCTCAACGTATCCGATGTTGTCACATGGATTACCCCAAGCAATTTGGGAAACGTCGAGTATGCCAAAGGGTTTGATCTGACACTCCAAGCATCCAGCGATTCAAACGTCACCTACGCAAATACGTCACCCTTACCCCCTCAAACAACACTCCTTCCAAATGGACAATTGAGTGGGAACATCACGTCTGTTGTGGCTTCTACATTGTACAGTTTCGATATCTTGGCCATAGACGAGGAATTACAAGACAGTATAGGCACGTTTCTATTGAGACTGATCGTTCTGATGATCAATGCAACGCAGACAACAGATTCAGGTTGGACCGCATTGACACAAACTGCTGTCGATAGTAATGTTTCGGCAGTGTACTGGACAATCAGTGGGGATGGGTTTACTGAATTGACAAGTATTCTCGTAGACGACACGGCCCCGACCAGTTTTTCAATTGTCAACGATTCACTTTTGCGGGTACAGGGTCCAGCGAAATCAGCAGGTACCTACAACGTGACACTGACCACACCAACCGCAACGGAAGTGTTTGCCAATGCGGTGGTATACTCGGACGTTCCCGTATGGAGTACACCCAACACCATTTCAGTTGCCGCGTCGAGTGCGTACAGTCTATCTCTACAGGCCACCAGTGACAGTATCGTAATGTATTCGAATGTGACGCCCATTCCACCAGGTACAGTCCTCGATACATCAACGGGAACATTGTCAGGTCCAGGTATCGCCGAGAGCACATTGTACTCATTCGACATCAAAGCAACAGATGAAGAACTGCAATATACCACGCGGACATTCGAAGTAGCATTGCTTGCCGGTGCACTGAATACCGTGGTATCGGTGGATGCGATGAACGAGGGTGCCGTTGCTCTGACTGATAGTGGTGAATTGTACGCATGGGGACCAGGATTTGAAGTTGATCCGTTCTATCCCTTACCCACGCTTTCGAGTTCTGGCTCCATGGTCGGTTCCCTTGCTGGAAAAAACGTCTCGTCGACCGCATGTGGTCAATCATACACCATGGTTATCGCGACAGACGGGACACTCCACGGGTTCGGGCTCAATCAATATGGACAACTGACCGGCAGTAACCGGGTATATCGGACACCAATTCTCATCAACGGGGGCTCGTTGAGTGGAAAAAACGTCTCATCGGTCGCGTGTGGTGATAATTACACCATGGTTATCGCGACAGACGGGTCACTTCACGGGTTAGGGCTCAACTCACAAGGACAACTTGGTGACGGGACAACCACAAACCGCCTATCTCCTGTCCTGATCAACGGGGGCTCGTTGAGTGGAAAAAGCGTCTCATCGGTCGCATGTGGTCGATTACACACCATGGTTACCGCGACAGACGGGTCACTGCACGGGGTCGGGTACAACGGTTTTGCAAATCTTGGTGACGGGACATACCAATCAAAACTATCTCCTGTCCTGATCAACGGGGGCTCGTTGAGTGGAAAAAACGTCTCATCGGTCACATGTGGTGAATATCACAACGTGGTTATCGCGACAGACGGGTCACTTCACGGGTTCGGGTACAACAATTATGGACAACTTGGTGACGGGACAACCACACCCCGCACATCTCCTGTCCTGATCAACGGGGGCTCGTTGAGTGGAAAAAGCGTCTCATCGGTCGCATGTCGTGCTTATCACACCATGGTTACCGCGACAGACGGGTCACTTCACGGGTTTGGATCGGCATCGAGTTTCCAATTGGGTGTACAGACACAAACGATCATTTTCACAAATAGGGGCTCGTTGAGTGGAAAAAACGTCTCATCGGTCGTGTGTGGTGCTAATTACACCATGGTTACCGCGACAGACGGGACACTTCACGGGTTCGGGTACAACGGACAAGGACAACTTGGTGACGGGACAACCACAACCCGCACATCTCCTGACCTGATCAACGGGGGCTCGTTGAGTGGAAAAAACGTCTCATCGGTCGCGTGTGGGTATTATCACACCATGGTTATCGCGACAGACGGGTCACTCCACGGGTTCGGGTACAACAATTATGGACAACTTGGTGACGGGACTCAATACACAACCCGCCTATCTCCTGTCCTGATCAACGGGGGCTCGTTGAGTGGAAAAAGCGTCTCATCGGTCGCGTGTGGTGCTAATCACACCATGGTTATCGCGACAGACGGGTCACTGCACGGGTTCGGGTACAACGGATATGGAAATCTTGGTGACGGGACAACCACAAACCGCCTATCTCCTGTCCTGATCAACGGGGGCTCGTTGAGTGGAAAAAACGTCTCATCGGTCACATGTGGTTATTATCACAACGTGGTTACCGCGACAGACGGGTCACTTCACGGGTTCGGGTACAACGGGGGAGGAGATCTTGGTGACGGGACAACCACAGACCGCACATCTCCTGTCCTGATCAACGGGGGCGGCTCGTTGAGTGGAAAAAGCGTCTCATCGGTCGCATGTGGTGAATATGAGTCATACGCAATCGCAACAGATGGCACGTTACATCGATTACGTGCATCTACATATCTGGTTGGTGGCGTTACCTTAAGTGGTAAAACTATCACGAATGTTAAGCGCGCTGGTTTTACGAGTTACACATGGCTACGTACATCAGATAATGAGGGCTACGCATTTGGATCTAATCAGTTGGATAAGATCGGGATTATTTACAATGGATATATAAATGAATCATCACCTGTCCTATTGGATATCCCACTCAATCTGGTCTAATCTGGTCTGTAAGTAAAAATGTAACACCGTGGACAATACCCCAAGTTTAATTCTATCTGTATACAAATGGTCCTGTTGATTCGCGGCAATGTGGTCCAAT
>Ga0209929_1000274_pt1 | contig 19908 bp, 26 predicted proteins | sample SalPon2_C_H2O_MG_2_FD_185731 | JGI IMG/M metagenome (GOLD analysis project Ga0209929, IMG submission 185731) | Salt pond water microbial communities from South San Francisco under conditions of wetland restoration - Salt Pond MetaG SF2_C_H2O_MG... ... | reverse complement strand
CGACCGTATGCGTGGGATACTGATGTCTGCAGACACACTGATCGGACACAATATCATTCGGTATGATTTACCTGTCGTACAGAAGATACTAGGGTTCCGTCCTGCAAAGCATCAGAAGGTCATAGATACTCTACCCCTGTCATGGTATCTAAATCATGATCGTGGTAAGCATAGCCTTGAGAGCTATGGGGACGACTATGGTGTACCAAAGCCAATCATCGAGGACTGGAATAGCTTGACATACGAAGAGTATCGTCACCGTTGTGAGGAGGATGTAAAGATCAATGATCGTCTATGGCGTGAATTGAACTATAAGCTTGGTCGTCTGTACAAGGACGCAGAGGGTCGTGACAAGTGTGTACGCTATTTAATGTTCAAGATGGAGTGTGCATACGAGCAGGAATCACTTGGTTGGCGTATAGACATAGACAAAGCTCGTACTCACTTGCAGCAGCTAGAAGAACTAAAGGCCGAGAAGGTAGAGCAGTTGAAGAACTCTATGCCTCAACAGATCGTCTGGGGTGATCGTAAGCGTCCTGCACAGTGGGAAAAGAAGGACGGTAGTCTGACTTCTCGTGCACATGATTGGATGGCATTGATGGATGAGATGTGTTTACCTTACAGTACTGAGAATATTAAGGTAGAGCTACGCCGTGTGGATGCTAACCCTAACTCTATCACACAGGTTAAAGACTGGTTGTATGGTTTAGGTTGGCAACCACAGACATTCGAGTACCACCGTGATAAAGTCACAGGTGACGAACGCCGTGTAGAGCAGATCAGGAAGGACGGAGAACTCTGTGAGTCAGTATTAGACTTACGTGACCGTGATCCTGCTGTTGAGGTTCTTGAGGGGCTTACAATTATCAATCACCGTCTAGGTATTTTTAAGTCCTTTGTAGACAGTGAAAGGGATGGCTATGTCAAAGCGACTATCGCAGGATTTACTAACACACTGCGCTTCCGTCATGCTAGACCCTTGGTCAATCTTCCTGCAGTGGATAAACCTTGGGGAGCAGAGATACGTGGGTGTCTTATTGCTCCTGATGGATATACTTTGTGTGGTGCGGATATGGTATCGTTGGAAGACACAACCAAGCGTCACTACATGAAGCCACATGATCCTGACTATGTTGACGAGATGTCACGCGATGGGTTTGATCCTCATCTCGACTTGGCACGTCACGCAGGTAAGATTACACAAGTTGACATTGACAAGCACAACTCAGGTGAGGTCAGCCTCAAGGCTCTACGCAAGAAGTACAAGGTTGTTAACTACTCAGCCACGTATGGTGTAGGTTCAACCAAGTTGTCTCGCACAATGAACATCCCCCAGTCTGAGGCGCAGCGTATGCTTGAGGCATTCTGGGATCGTAACTGGGCTATCCAGACTACTGCAGATAACTGTAAGGTACGTGAGGTCAACGGTAGCACATGGCTACTAAATCCAGTCTCAGGTATCTACCACTCTCTGCGTTATGAGAAGGATCGCTTCAGTACACTCAATCAATCTACTGGTGTCTTTTGTTTTGACACATGGGTAGCAGGTTGCAGAAGTCGCGGAATTGTTACCATTGGTCAGTTCCATGACGAAATCATTGCGCTTGTTAAGGAAGGAGAAGAGCAACGCATTGAACACATTATGAAAACCTCTATCGAGAAAACTAACGAGATCGTTAAGCTCAATGTGCCTCTCGATATAGACTACAGTTTCGGTAAAAATTATTCCGAAATACACTAATGTCGCACTTGACATTACAAACCAGGTTACTATATGGTAACGACATCTTAGCAAAGGAGATAATAAGATGGCTAAACGTAAGTCGAAGACAATCGTAATGGACGGTTACGTTAAATGGGCGCGTCTAACCGCGGATGATATGGACACGAAGTTTGACCCTCGTGGGAAATATACCGCAGAGTTCTACCCCGAAACCCACGAAGAGTTAGACAAGTTGCTTTCCGAAGCAGAGCTACGTGGGAAAAAGTTGGCCGTGAAAGACCCTCATGATGGTGAAGGATTTGGTATCGGTCAGTTTGTAAAAGTCTCACGTAACAACGTGAACAACACCGTAGAAGAGCTAGGTGGTCCCCCCGAAGTAGTTAAGCTAGATGGTAACGAGCAAGTTGGTGTCTGGGATTTCTCTGAGGATGGTCTAGTTGGTAATGGATCTAAGGTTCGTATCAAGTTGGACTTCTATGGTGAAGGAACTTATGCAGGTACACGCCTGTCTAAGATTGGAGTGCTTGAGCACGTACCATATGAAAAGACCCAGAACGCCTCTGGGTTTTAACAACTGGCCCCCTTCGGGGGGCTTCCACCACGAGGGAAATCATGTCGAAAGTGAAAATAGAAATCAGTGAGAGAGACTATCTTGACCATGAGCGTTCTATGACGTTTGTGCAAGAAGTGCGCACCTCTGAAGACTTCGAGTATGCATGTACGAAAGCAGGTATTGCTTGGGGCTTTGATGATGTGTTTGCTGACTATGACATAATAAAGATGGTAAAAGATGATCTTAATTGATGGTGACATAATAGCCTATCGGTGTGCCTTTGCGACTAAGGATAAAGGTCCAGAGGATGCTATAGAAGCGACTGATGATATGCTAGAGTATGTCATATCTGAAGGCTCCTTCCACACAGGTAATAGGGTATACAAACTGTTCCTGACTGGTAAGGGAAACTTCCGTCATGAAATAGCAAAGACTGCGGAGTACAAGGGTAACCGTAAGAGTGTCGAGAAGCCTCTACACTTGAACGCTATCCGAGATCATATGGTCCACCAGTGGAAAGCCATCATATCTGATGGTGAGGAAGCTGACGACCTGATCGCAAAAGGTGCTACGGAGTATGGTCGTAAGTGTGTTGTAGCTTCTGCAGACAAAGATATGCTGCAACTAGCAGGAGCACACTTTAACTTTAACAAAGGGGAGTGGAAATTCGTGGATGAGTTTGAAGGCCTTACCTTTTTTTACACCCAAATCTTAACAGGAGACAATGCAGATAATATCATTGGCTTGTACAACATCGGGCCAAAGAAAGCTGAGAAGATCCTGAAAGGAGCAGAGACCGAAGAGGACCTTTGGAAGAAAACCGTAGAAGCCTATGGTGGTGACATTGATCGAGTGATCGAGAATGCTCGCCTACTGTGGCTTCGTAGACATGATGGTGAAATATGGGAACCGCCAGAACAGCGAAAGCAAAAGGAAGAACTGGGCAGCAGGAAGTTAGAGACAAACTCCTGAAGGCTTTCCCTGACCTTCATCCTGATGACGTTAAGTCACAGATCATGGGGGTCAATGGGGAAGACATTGTTCTCTCACCTCATGCTAGACAATCTATCCCACTGTCTATCGAAGTTAAGAGACGTAAGACTTTTACTGGGCTTTATAACTTTATGGATCAAGCAGTGCAGGATGGGCAACATGAGCCAGTAGTGTTTTTAAGAGGCGACAGAAAAGATTGGTTAGTCGTCTGTAATGCTGACCACTACATAAACCTATTGAAAGGAACAAAATGAAAGTTCATTGGGTTTACAAAGACGAAGTAGTTGACTGTGATACTTATTGGGCAGTCTTAAGTTTGTACGAAACAGAGGCAGAAGGGTATACAAAAGGGTGGCTATGCCACGAAGATGAAGAGGGGATTGACATGTTAGTCTCTCACTTCTCGAAGTCGATAGAGCCTCTGGAGGTCTAAAATGTACCTGACAAACACCCGACCGAAAACAGTTGTAGTATTCTCCTGTGCTCATGCTGATCCTGATTGTAGTAACGAAAGGTTCAGTTGGCTAGGGCAGTTTATCTACGATGTGTGTCCCGACTATGTGGTAGACCTTGGGGATGGAGCTGACATGCGTTCTCTTAACACGTATGACACTCGTTACCCTGAGGCTATCGTTTCGCAAAGCTATGAAGCAGACATCAAGTCTTACAACGATGCTATGGAGAAACTACGGTATGCTCCTAATCGTCGTAAGTATAAGAAGGCAGCTTGGTTTGGCTTTGAGGGAAACCATGAGAACCGTATAAAGAAAGCCATAGCCCATGATCCAAGACTTCATGGGGAGACCTATGGTATTTCTTTTAGTCACCTTAACACTGACCATTGGTTTGATGAATATCATGAATACACTAACTCAGCCCCCTCACTCGTTGAGTACGATGGTGTACTCTATGGTCACTATGTTTCTAGTGGTAACTACGGTACAGCTATGTCAACTAAGCATCATGGCTATTCTCTCGTTGAAAAACTATCCTGTTCTGCTACTGTCGGTCATAGTCATAAATTCTCTTATTACCATAAAGCTGATGCTCGTCCTACGCCGATTAGCGGATTGGTTGTGGGTTGCTTCAAAGGTAAGGAAGAAGGGTGGGCTGGGCAAGCAAACCGTGAGTGGAGACACGGAGCGGTGGTCAAGCGCGAGTTAGAGAATGGAAACTATGACATGCAGTGGGTCAGTATGTCTGCTCTTGAAAAGGAGTACAACAAGTGATTGACCTAGATTATGATCTTCAGTACGAAGACATATTAGACATGATAGAGGCCTACAGCTTTGAGGGCCTCTTCAAAGAAGCAGTTGGACCTGATGTAAGGCTACAAGCAGAAGTGCTACTAGATATGCATCACATGGGCCTAGTAGACTTAGGAGTGTATGTAGAAAATGATTACGAGTGAAGACATTGATCGCTTTGAGGCTGCTAACGCGGTAGAGATGGACGAATACCAAGATAAGGCTCGGAAGTATGCTATCTACCACAAGCAGTACAGGATCGTCTACCCGACCCTCGGCTTGTTTAGTGAGGCAGGGGAAGTTGGGGATAAGATTAAGAAGTGGATTAGGGATGGGGACACTAATAAGGAAGACCTTGCTAAAGAACTTGGTGATGTCTTGTGGTATGTAGCCATGTTAGCAGAAGACTTAGGGTATCCGCTCTCTGACATTGCCCTTATGAATTTAGATAAACTAGAAAGCCGCAAGAAGCGCGGTAAGCTCAGGGGTTCAGGAGACAACCGATGACTGGTGTGATAGGCGTAGAGACCGTCAAAGAGCACGAAGATGGGAGTGCTACCTACCAGTTTCATGTTGATGAACGCTGCAGGTCTCTGCTACAGGAAGAGGGTTTGAAGCTAGTGCTTTATTGCGCTGCAGCTAACTTAGATATAGGTGTAGTGTATGACTTTATAGAGGATCACATCAAGTCTAAAAAAGATGAACTGACAGAATATAAGTTTGGAGACTTAGATGAGTAAAAGAGAGACAGGTATGTCTTGGTATAGACGCTTTATGAACTATATTAAGACATGGAGATTGCACCGTGAGACAATCAAACAATTAAATAAACTAAGCGCAAAAGAGCTTAGAGACATTGGTCTTAACCGCAATGACATCGACAGAATGGTGTGGTTAGACGCAGATATGAAAGTAAGAGGTAAAAAATGAAGAACACCTATGGTCCGACAATCGGAATTAGTGAAGAAATCCATAAGATGAAATACCGTGGCCCGAACGAGACGTTCAAGGATGCCATGACACGAGTTGCTGATGCACTCAAAGATAATCCAGAACATTACAACGAGTTCCGAGATATTTTATTACACCAACGCTTCCTACCTGCAGGACGTGTTCAGTCGGCCATGGGTTCTCCTCGTGAGGTTACTCCTTACAACTGCTTTGTGTCTGAGAATATTACTGACAGTATGCGTGGTATCATGAAAGCAGCAGAAGACGCTGCACAGACCATGCGTTTGGGTGGGGGGATTGGTTATGACTTCTCCACACTACGTCCAAAGGGAGCTATGATTAAGTCGCTAGACAGCCGCTCTAGTGGCCCTATTAGCTTCATGGGTATCTTTGATGCAATCTGTAAGACAATCAGCTCTGCAGGTCATCGTAGAGGCGCTCAGATGGGTGTCCTACGTGTTGATCACCCAGACATCGAAGAGTTCATCCGTGCGAAGAACAACAGTGACAACCTAACGCAGTTCAATATTTCTGTAGGTATCACTGACAAGTTTATGTGGGCAGTTAAAAAGGACGAAGACTTTGACTTAGTGTTCGACGGACGAGTCTACAAGACGGTCAAAGCTAAGGCACTATGGGATGACATCCTACGCTCTACATGGGACTGGGCAGAACCAGGTATCCTCTTTATTGATCGTATTAACCGTAAGAATAACCTTTGGTACATAGAAACTATCCGGGCTACTAACCCCTGCGGCGAACAGCCACTGCCACCTAATGGCGCATGTTTGCTAGGTTCCTTTAACTTGACCCAGTATGTCCGTATGGATAACGATGGGTTCTGGATGTTTGACTATGAACAGTTCAAGCGGGATATTCCACCTGTTGTACGTGCTATGGATAATGTTGTAGATCGTGCAGTCTATCCACTAGACGAACAAGCTAAAGAGGCACGTAACAAACGCCGCATGGGACTCGGTCTAACAGGGGTAGCAAACGCTATTGAGGCTCTGGGCTACCCTTATGCATCAGCAGGGTTTTTGGCCACTCTGACGCAGATTATGAAGGTTCTACGCGATACTGCATACCGTACTTCAGTATCCCTAGCGATAGAAAAGGGGCCATTCCCTCTGTATAATGAGAACTATCTACAGAGTGAGTTTTCTCTTACACTACCGCAGGACCTACGTGATGATATTCGTAAGTATGGCATTCGTAACTCTCACCTACTGTCAATCGCCCCGACTGGTACTATCAGCCTGTCAGCAGACAACGTAAGCTCTGGTATTGAGCCAGTGTTCTCCCACTACTATGATCGTACTATCCAGACCTTCGAGGGTCCAAAGGTAGAGCGTGTGGAAGACTACGGCTATCGTGTGTTTGGTGTTAAAGGTAAAACAGCAGATGAGCTTCACGTTAATGACCATGTTAAAGTGCTTAACTTAGCAAGTCAGTATGTGGATAGTGCCTGTTCTAAAACTTGTAACGTTGGAGCAGATATTACTTGGGAAGAGTTCAAGGATGTCTACATGCAAGCGTTTGATGGTGGGGCTTCTGGCTGTACTACATTCCGTGCAGCAGGTAAGCGTTACGGTATTCTAAATGCAGCCTCTTCAGAAGATATTGCAGAGGAGCCAGAAAAACAGCTTGACATGTTTGTAGACGAGGATGTAAAACCACATGTAGATGAAGGTGGCGCTTGCTACTTTGATCCATCAACAGGTTTACGGAGTTGTGAATAATGGAAAACCAAATACCACTTTACTTAGAGCATCACCTTCAGGAAATGGGGGTGATGTCCACAGAGCACGAGGAGCTTGATGACCCAGTCAATGGGATCACAGTAGACATGAGCTTCAGTGGTCCTGTAGGTTCCTTTGACGAGTATGGTGACCCAGAATGGTAAAGGACTTTACACCCGACGAGCGTCAGCGTTCTCAAGAGCGTGATATGGTCAATAGCCCTGCTCACTACACGAGTGGGTCTATTGAGTGTATTGACTACATGAAAGAGGTACTGAGTGCAGCAGAGTACATTGGTTACCTACGTGGGAATATGATCAAGTATCAACACCGATGTAGAGACAAGGGAAACTTTAAGCAGGACTTGAAGAAAGTCGAATGGTACTCAAAGAGACTTAACGAGTATCTCGATGGCAAATAAAAAGAGGCGGCCCGAAGGCCGCCTTTAGTTTTGGAGGAGGTAACTCCTCTGTCATACTACAAACCACTGTGATACACAAGAGGCATGTAATGGAATTTTACTATATACTTGCAATAGTTTACTCTATCGAAGGGACAGAGTTGGATGCTCAAATAATACTACCGAGTTCGTCAGAGTGTGATAAGGTCATAAGAACTTTAGAAGATCTATCAGACACACTACCTGCTAATTTATTCTGTATAAATACAGGTAAGCTGTCGAGTTCAATTAGACCAGTACTTAGACCGAGTTCCCTACTTGAAAACAATTAGGGATAGCCATGAGGCCTTTATTCATAAAGTCTGTAGCAACCGCTACGACTTCCTCTTGGCATTCCTGTTCAGAGTAAAAGGTCTCATCAGTCTTTGCTAACACCTGACATGATAAAGCTGAAGGGTTCTGGCACAGTAGTATTATAGCGATCCACATTGTACTAGACCATCAGCTCAAAGTGAGGAGCATCAATGAAAGGCCTACGACCCTGAGAACGACGAGTATCTATGTAGTCATTCATGGCACTTTCCATATCACCGTCCCACTGTGCAATATTAGGAACAGTCCAAGCTGCACCCCAACGTACAGGGACATCACAAGCACGAGCACCTTCAGCCATAGCGTCAGCAATCTCGTCGTACAGGTTTAACTCCCAACGACCTCCATCAACCCAAGCCATAAGGTCTACAGCAATACCATCAATGTGCTTTGACTTCATGGTTTGAGATGCACCCTTAGCAACTAAGGCTTTCTGTTCTTCAATGGTACGAAGGCCACAGATCACAGAGAAGTCTTGCTTACTGACACCGATTGCGTACTTAACAACCGCTACCATACGTTCGTCTACACCTTCAAGCTTCTGTAGACTGCGATTACCTAGTTTATAACCCATCTTATTTCCTTTTGAATATAGATTTAACCAGATTGCCAATCGCCATTCCTATCTGAGTGGGTGTAGGCAGTAACCAACCTAGTATTAAGAGAAGAATAACCCATATGGGTACGTTAGTGTTCGAGATCTGGAGGTTTTCCACTCTCTCGGCCTCGACCTCCTTCTCAATTTCCGTTGTAACGATGTCCCTACCTGCATCTTGTCTATTTTGTTGAGCGACCACTTGTTGTGTGTTTTCTTTACCTGCCAAGACATTCGCATTAACGGTAGGACCTCCTTTGCTGGAAAACGGATTTAGTGCTGTAAGACCACAACTAGATAGTAAACTACTTGCGATCAGTATCAGTAGGAGTTTGTGCATAAGTCACCTGATTAGTTGAGACAGTAGTCTTAGACTCTTTACCCATCCAGATGCCAAAGCAGCCAGTGAGTGCACCCATACAGACGCTTACAAGACCACTCTGTTGGATAGTAGGATCAGGTAGAGCCATGTACCAATGTACCGCCTGATACGTTAGTACAGTGACTGCCAGCATCATAAGTCTAGGTATGATCTTCCAATCATCAACTATCATGTGAGCCATTCGCATAGTACTCCGCTATTCTTTTATTTGTGGTAATCAATACGATCTTGTTGTCATCACTGATGACTATCCACTTACCCTTATCAGTCTCTATAAGCCTCAAGACAAAACAAACCTGAGTTTCTGTTCGTCACTAGAACTTCAGCTCTTGCTTTCTCTTTATTGCACTCTTCTAATGACGAATAAGTGTTACCTACTTGATAGTAATCAAGCTGACCATTCATAAGCTGAAACCAGATTAAGAACCACATCACCTTACCATATACATTATAAGCCCAAGACCACCAAAGAAGGTCAACAAGAGTGCGCCTGTGATACCCCAAGTAATAATGGCTTCTTGTAGTTCAGCCTTACGGTACTCGTGATCCCTCTTTTGCTTTCTTATCTTAGCTTCTATAGCCACTAATTCATCCCACGCTGATGGCCCCATCGTGAAAGACACATAGGAGCGTAGCTCTTCCCTCATAGCCTGTGCCTTACGCTTTGCAGCAAAAACTTCTAACGCTTCGGCTTCTACAGAACCACCTAACGATTTCCACCAAGGGGGATTCTGTACTTGCTTCTCAGCTTGACCTAAGTCAGCCATATGACCAGCCCACTTAGTCAGTTGACCACCCATATCCTGTAAGTCCTTACCTACTGCAAAACCTTTTTTCAGGGCATTAAAAGCGACTGTAGCACCGCTAATAATTGTAACTGGGTCCATGTATTCTCCTACTTTGCAAATGCGTCATTTAGGAGAATGATCTCAAGTTTCTGTACCTGTAAGGTTAGTTGATGTGTTGTCTTTATGTTCCAACCTAACAAACCTATAAGTGCTGCAAAAAGAACACCGACTAATGCTTTACTATCCATCTATCTCTCTCGCAGTGCATGTTCTATACTGTCGAGTTTATTAAAGATTGCTTTGATGGTTTCTTTCATCTCTTTCATTTCCCTGTCGTAGGAAACTTTAGAGGCTTCTAGTTGAGATTGGAGTACAGCGATCTGAGTATCGTGCTTTACACAACGATTAAACAGGTGCCATACCACGACTACGAGTGGGGCAACAAGCCATTGCATTACAAGGTCAATCATCTCATACATAGCGTTAGTTATTCGTAGTTGTAGTATTACTTGTGGTCGTTGTGGTTGTAGTGCTTGTCTCTACGACAGATGGATCAACAATAGTAACTTCTGCAATACCAGCCATTGTGTCGTTAGTATGCATTGTTACTTCAGCATTATTGTTGCTGTTGTTAATGGCAATGTCCTTCTGGACTTCTGCAGCATAGACTGTAGCACCAATCTGACCAACACCAATAAGTGTGTTACCGATAGCAGGAGCTATAGCAGCCACAGTCTCTAAGAACTTATCACCTGAACCTTTAGGAGCTTGTGGGTTATACTGACCACGTTCTTGTTGCATAAGCAAAGCAGCAGCTATAACTCCACCTTCACCTTGTTTAGCTATCTCAGCGATAGTATCCATACGCTTTTGTTGGGCATGTTGAAGTGACCACTGATAGTCTGTGTTCATAGCTACATCATTCTTGGTAGAACAAGCAGCTAGGAATAGAGCAGGGACTATGAGTAAATACTTCATGGGGTTTCTTCCTCTAGTGTCGCAGGGTCTACCCAATCAGGGTTCTCTGTCCAAGTTGTACCATCAAAGAGATACTTATGACCTGTCCAATCTTCTGGGGGTGTCACATCTGTGTACAGTGTGATGTTAGACGAGTTGCAGTCTCCAATAATAAGACGTACAGGTTCACCTACTTGGATGTTATCCGCTGTGATGTCTAGTACTTCAGCATCATCAAAGGTATAGATTGACTTACTGTCTTTAACTAAGGTTTTCATTACTTGTCTGCTCCTGTAATTAAGACTTCTGTAGCTGAGAGTGCTGTGCCTACCTTAAACCCTGTAATCTCTATTGAACTGTTTGTAGTTAAACCTGTCCTAGATGAGTTTATACCTGCCAGAGTTGTACAAGTTACAGTAGCCCCATCAGATACAGTAGCTTCAGCCATACCTACCCAGTTATAAGCAGGTACAGTGGGTAGAGTAAGCTCTGCAGCAAAGTTGTATCTGTTATAGGGGCTTACAGTAGTCTCACTTTCACCAGAATACCATATCTTACTTGATGTTGGATCTTTTTTGACCAGCTTTTTTCCTATATTACCAGTGCTATCGGCAGTTTCAGATGTATCATCACCAAAAGTTTTAGTACCTGAAAATACTGGCTCTCCACCTATAATTGTTATAAAAGAGATAGAAGCCTTACTTGTTCCACTATTATTACCTAGATAAGCAAATAAGTCATTCCCTATATGATAAAGGCCACCTGGCAATAGGTCTACTTTAGCATCTGTCATCTGGGTCATAACTGCGGAAGTAACTTGTGTTAAAGATGAACCATCCCAATCCCAAATAACTACCCTTTTTGCAGATTCAGAGTTATCCCAAACAACCCCAAGGTATCTATTTGCTGTAGCAGTCTCTGTAAAAGGCATCCCATAAAGGCTATTAGAGTCTCCATCAAAACCTACTTGTGGTTCATCTGTAGCATCTGTTTCCATTGTTACGGTAGTGCCAGAAATGCTCCAAGCTGCCATCTTGTAAACTTCAGCATTGTCACTAAATGTTAATAATGTTTGACCTAAACTAGAGTCATAATTCATAAACATATTAGCATTCATGGTGTCATTAGTGAAAGCAACGCCAGTTCCTGCCGTCAGTGTTGTACCAGCACGTGATATTGCATAAGCAGTCTTTTCAGCATTTAAAGCAACTGTAAAAAGGGTGTCAGAAATACGTTCTAATGGCCCTGAATCATTACCAGTACCAATATCTATAGCAGTGCCAAAGGTTGCTGTTGTACCACTTATAGAACCTGCCACTGCTTTGAACTGGCTAGTTCCAAAGTCATTGTATATTATAACACAGTTAGAACCATCAGATGTTAACCTAACTGTCGTATATGCACTATTGGCAGAGTTAAATACAGTTTGTGTACCCCAAGTGATAGTTGATCCAGATATTGTACCTATTTGATAAGTGCCATAGGAACTATTGAGACTGTCCCTATAAACCAACATAATAACATTGTTTTGAACATCAAAATCATTATATGAGGTGCTAGTAGTTCCTCCTGTATCTTCTTGAATAGTTCCTATTGAAGGCTCAGAGACAGTTGAAACTGTACCGTCTGATAATAACCCAACTACATCACCTGCTGTAATAGCACCTGTGGCAGTAAAATCACGAGTACCTACACCCCCTCCTGAACTAACAGCACCTACGATCTCTACCCACTGTGAAGGACTTGAGTCAGGGGTATTGCCTGTATTACTATCTACAAGAGATAGGTAAAACTTAGTGCTATAAAGAACACTTTGTCCTGTAGTATAAGTAGTACCAGCAGAATAAGTGCCTTGGAAGTCATTACCTATAGAGACAGTCTTGGTGTCGATATAGTCCCCTGCAGCATTAACTTCAGTTACTAAGGTGGGGAGAGCAGCTACAAACGCATCTGCCGTAGTGGAAAATGCATCGGGAGTTTGTGTCCTCTGTGGTGCAGAGGGTAAGTCAGTTATTGTAGGATAAGCCATTTATACGAGTCCTTCTACTTCGATTGAGGCATCTGAGTAACTTGGTGTCGAGATATTAATTCCAAAGTTACGATAGTAACCATATACTAGGTCGCCATAAGTTCCGTTATCTGTTCCAGAATAAACAAGAGGTGTTGCCCTGAAGTCGGATAGAGTTTTTTGCACATCTCGTACTGAGGATGTTAATACTCTCACATCATAATCAACAGTCTGGGCAAACCGTCTTTCAGTGATTGTTGCATTACCAAAACTGTCTGTATCTTTTCTACTGTAGTCTTGGATGCCGATTGTTGTTCCGTAGCCTGTTAAGCCAAGGGTCTTCTGATTACCAAATACTATCTGACCAACTTTAGCTGTATCCCCTGTGTCAACAGAAATGGTGACATCAATAACAGCACTTGTGTAGTTAGGTAGGTCAAACAGTACAATCTCTGATTTCCTTACGATAGGTTCAAAGAAGTATCCCCACCAACCTTCTACAGCATCATTGTTAATCAGGGAGTAGTCTTCATTGTAGACTTCACCATCAGTAGTATCAGTAACTGTTACGTTAAGGTCAACAGCATCTAAGTTAAAGAAAGCGATAGCATTTGTTAGACTAGCTGGGGTTAGTTCGTATGTAATACTTGTTGTATTAGTAACCTGATCATTGATGACAGTATCAAAGGCTTTCCACCTGTTTGTAGCACTTACCTCAAGCCAATTAGTCCCATCATCAGTGGTAGGATCATTACCCACATTACTACCAACTAAGCTCTCATAAACCTTATGAGTAGTCCCAATGACAATTACGTTATCGCCATCAGCATAGGTAGTTCCTGCATCCCATTCAGAGTAGTCGTCTTCAGTTACGTTGGAGTCAGTCAGTACAGAGTTTGTTACTGTTACAGGTCTGATAATCTTCATTAGTAGCCTCTATCAGATGGTAAGCCATCATAATCAAACTTGTTAAGTGTCTCAGAGGACTTGCGAGTGTACTTAGCAACTTGTACAAGCCCATTATAAAGCTGATCTTTCATCTCTGCGATCTCTTGACGTAATGCACTTACGCCTCCGACTGCAAACTCCCCAGCAGGGATAATTCTAGATGGCCCTGTAGCTTCTAGCTCTGGACCACGCTCTCCAACGATGCGTAGGCCGCCTGAGTGGTACCCACCAGCAGCGAAAGCAGGAACTCTGCCACCAACACCCAAGAACTCAGCAAGTAGGCTCTGTATGGACTGTAGGCTCTCTGCGGAGCTTGTGCTAGTTTCTTCGATCTTAAGGATAGACTTAACTTGCTTCATCTGAAGCGTATCTAACTGACCCTCAAGTGTCCCTTTAACTGCATTCAGTACATTAGTTGTTTCTGAAACATATCTTAAGAAGTCTTGTCTTGATCCAAATCCTGTAGTGTCTCCATCACTTACAGCACCAACTGCTCTCTCTAAACGACCAGCATCAAACTCACCAGTACGAGCAACATTTCTTAGGTATGCTTGGGAGCCTCTACGGCTTGCTACAACATTAGCTGAAGTTGCTTGTCCTAGCAGGGAGTCAATACCACCTTGAACAACACCTAGAAGGTTCTGTAGTCTGCTTGTGAAATCATCATAGGCCCTAGAGAGCTTCTCAACCACAGTTTGTTGCTTTGTTGTATACTGCTCAGTAAGTGAGACATTACCCTCAAACACATCTTGCATTAACTTAAAGCTATTGTTGAACTGATCAACTGTAATCGTGTTGCTGGCTAGAAGGTCTGATAGAGTAACCAAACCTGTCTCAAAAGTATCAAGAGTACCTTCACCCATAGAACCAAGAATTTCTTTAATCTGTGTTCTTACATCTTGAGCTAGGCTGTCTAATTCAGTTGGTAGGAAGACCGCCAGAGCATCTTCGATAGGGGATGTAACAACTCTCTCAACTGAATCCTTAAACCCTTGTACTGCCCCCTCAATGGTTCTGATGAACAGAGTAAGTTCTTCAACACGTTTTTGAGCTTCATTAGCAGCCTTTGCAGCAGCTTGCCTATTCGCAAGCATATCACGATAGGACTTTTGAAGACCTTCAGAAACTTGCAGACCAGAGTACTTAACCTTAAAATACTCTTGCTGAACCTTAGTAAATGCACCATCAAGTTTATCGGCTTGTTTACTGAGGGTGTCCATAGAACGCTCAATAACTGCTACCAACTGCTTCGGAAGTTCTATGATAGAGCTAATTCTGTCTGCAATAGACTTAACTGCTGTAGAGGACTCTAGACCAGAAGCACCGCTATACTCAGCACGAAGGGCCGCAAAGTCTTTCTCGTAGTAGTCTTCTACTTTATCGACAGCTTCAACAATCTTACGATAACCAGAAGCTAGTGCTTGATACCCAGCAACAACACGATCCGCAGAAACCTTTATCTTTTGGTTAAGGACACCTAAATCACCCCTGAAGTTAGTTGTTCTTATTGCTTCAACAAGTGGGCCTATAACTTGACTTACTTGTTCTTTAATAAATAGCTCAAGTTGTGTAGTGTACGGTAGTACGTTATATTCAAAGTATTTACCAAAACGATCCGTCATCTTATTCATGAGGTCAATGGATAGGTCGCCGTATAGCTCGTATTGTGTACGCTCTTGTTTTGAAGCACCGACCTTCCTCAGCATATTCGTGACTTCTTGAATCGGCTTTCTAATACCCTCGTAGAACTCCCTTTGTATGTTCTGAACATAGGTAGTGTCTTCTAAGAAACCATCAAACTGCTCTTTAACTTTATCTAGCTGCTCTCTACGAGCAGAAGCAGGGATATTTTGAATTGAAAGGTAGTTATCAAGACCTCTAAGCAGATGCTCATTAAGTTCAGCAGTGGTACCAAGAGTTTCAATCTGCTGATTGACCATCTCCTCTGAAATAAACCTCTCTGTAAAAATCGGCGCAGACCTCGCCAACTGCTCTCTTTCTCTAGCACGCCCAAGTTTAATCGCTTGGTTGGCTTGGTCAGCAGTACCCTTAAGAGTAACAAATGCACCAGAGACATCAAGTAATGTGTTGTAAACCTCACGACCCTCTTTAGTCATCAAGTCTTGTGCTTCTACAAGCTGACGGAACTCTGAGTGTGTCTTAGGTACAGCCATCTCTAGTTCAGCAAAGGTCTTATTCAGAGCTTCAGTAGCTTCTGAAGCTGCAATAGCTCTACGTTCACCTTCAGTGTAGAAGTTCTCAAAGTATGCTTGAGCTTTCTTCGTTAGCTTATCAAACCCACCAGCTACTTTACCTAATGCAGCAGCAGCCTTTTGTGCTTCTCTACCAGTACCATCAAGCTCCTGACCTGTCATCTTAAGAGCTTGAACAACTTTATTCATGTTCTCAGGAGAGATGGCTGGTTTCTTCTTTTTACCGAAAAGACTAAACAGGGCAACACCAGCAGCAATCAGGGGTACGGCAGCACCTAAAGTAGCCATTGTAGCACTTGCACCTACACCAGTAGCAGCAGTAGCTACAGCAGCATTAGCACCCACGTTGAATACACCTGCACTTGTAAATCCACCCATGCCTAAAGAAGCCTGTAAACCAGCACCAAAGGAAGAAGCACCAGCAGCCAAACTGCCAGCCATACCACCACCAGCAACTAAGTTAGCTGTAGTAGCCCCAGCAGCAGCGTTACCGAAACCTCCCATAAACCCAGCGGTAATAGGGATTAGAATACGGTTTGCTGCTGCTTGTGCAACTAGGTCAGCTAGTAGCCTTACGAACATATCCTTGATAGACCCTACGAAGGACTTAAAGTCTTTCAGACCACCAGCTATAAAGTCAGAGAATGCACCTTCAATACCACCAACAAACTCTATAGCCTTCTCATACATCTCATTGGCTTGCTTCTGGGCAGCTATCTCTTTAGCTATAGCACGTAGCTTTTCTTCGGACAGCTTAATGTCTGCATCTTTATTAGCTTGCAGTAGGTCGTAGAATACCTCTTCTTCTTTTAGGCGCTCCCCAGTGAGACCAAGGAGTTTACGCTCTTGATCGGTTTGTTCCCTAAGAGCATCAATAGTGTCTTGGATATTCTTAAGCTGCCCCTTTGTTGCCTTTTCTGTCTCAGGCTTAAAGGTAGTTGGCGAACTGTACCTAAAGTCTCCTGGGCCGCCAAAGGCATCTAATCCTACAGTTGCTTCTGCTTTAGCATCTCTAATTATTTCTAAGGCTCTAGCGTACCCAATACCGAGGCGTTCACCAAGTTTCTCTGCAGACTTGTTAAGTTCCTCTTGTTCTTTCTGTAGGGTAACTAGAAGGCCCTCTACTAGAGAGAAGTTGAAGTTTGCAGTTTCTATAGCATTCGCACGTTTTTCTGCTGCAACCTTCTCGTCAAGATCAAGAGCTTGGTTTGCATTTGAGATAAGCTGGTCTGCCTCTTCTCCAAGAGCGAGGATACTCTCGTTGCGTTTACGTTTAATGAAAGCAAGAGCCGCTGCGTTGGCCTTCTCTTGAACAACTCTTAGTTTGTTTGCTGCAGCAGCTTCGTTCTGAGCAGTACGGCTGTTAAATTTAGCCCTCTCTTCTAAGAACTTATTTTCTGCAGCAGATATGTCAGCAATAATATTTAAGCGAACCTTGTTCTGTAGAAGAAAGATACCGTTCTCCTTCTTCAGTCTCTCCGCTCGTTCGTTATCCTGTTTTTCTTGTATAAGAGCTACAAGACCAGCTTCTTCTGCTTGTGCAGCAAATGCATCTGCAGCTTTCTCACTAACTACAGCGATGTTAGCATGGGCATCTTGTACCGCCCCTAGAACTTGATTAAGGTTCTTTGCGACATTTACCTGCTCTCTAAGACGCTCTTGTATCTTTAGTATTGCCTTTTCTTCAAGGCTAAGAGATTTAAATCTTTCAGCTCTTTCCTCTTTAGTTAGAAAAGGAGTAAAAGTAACTTTTAGCTTAGACATAAGTCCAGGGGACACTAATTCTGCCGCAGGGTCTATTAACCCTGTAGCTGCGGTTCTCATGGCTTTTAGTTGTTGCTCAGCTATGTTTTTTAAAAGAGATCCATAACGCTCTTCGATTCTTATAAAGGCATCATCAAAAGGATCAGATATAGAATAGCTTAGGGTTTTAAAGAACTCTGGTAGCTTATTAAACGCCTGTTGTATATTTTCTACAGTACCCTCAGCAGCCTCTTTCATCTGCTTAAACACCATAGCAATAGATGTACCTGCTGCAATCAATGCACCTACAATAGCACCAACAGGGCCAAAGATACCTGCAAGCTGGGAACCTTGTTGACCAAAGGCGACTAGGGCATCTGTCCCAGATTGAACCTGAACAATAAAGTCACCAACCTGATAACCTGCTTGCTGCATTCCTACAGAAGCAAAACGCTTAACACGCTGGTTAGCTTTATAGGCTTCTACATTGAACTTAGCGAACTGATTACCCCCAGTAGCTAGGCCTCTGTTAAACTCTGCAAACTCGGTGGCAGTTCTGCGAAGCTCATCTTGCATCTGCTGTTGCGTGATGATATTACGTCTGCCAGCTTCCCTAATATCACGCTGTGCTTGTAGATAAGCTTTTTTAGCTAAGATGTCTTTACGATAAGTAGCAGTAAGCTGTGAAATCCTATTGTTTTCTTTATCTAATGCCGCCTGTCTTTGCTTAGCCAGTTTAACTTGACGCTCATCTACAAGTATCTTCTCTTTGGCTTTTCTGTTAGCCTCTTCGATAGCTGCACTATACTCAGTTAAATTAATACGACCTGCACCATAGGCCTTATTTAACCGTCTTTCAGTAGCAAGAAGCTCGTTCTTTATCTTAACAACTTTAAGAGTGTTTGCACCTAAGGTATTATAATCTTTAGCAAGCTCTTTAGAGACCCTGCCGTTTCTGACAAGTTCGTCGGCGGCAGCTTTTAGCTGATCTACGCCTTTAACGCCTATGTCTAGTAAGATGTCAGTCATACTGCTTCCTTAGGTAAGCTGTGTCCAGCTTCTTTATCGCCTCAATGTCTCGGGGGGATAGGTGCTCGTTGGTCAGGTCCATCCAAGCTTTTATATCTGTGTACGACAGTGGATTAGGCCCACTAAAACCTGCTGACCGCGACTCGCTTAAAGTAACAAAAGCAGACCAGATATGTTGCACCATCAGTGGAAAAGGTTGTCCTTGTAATTCCTTTGGTGTAACTCCAGTCTGCTCCTCTATTTTAGTTAGGTGGTCTTTAAGCGACACGCCATCTTTGTCTGTAGCATTTAGAGTAAAACTATGTTCGGCATACTCTAAAAGGTCTTCGATCAGGCTGTCGTAAAATCCAAGCTATCAGCGAAAGCCTCCTCGATCTGTTCACGAATCCAGAACACATCAGTGTAGACTTCTCTGACCTTAGCAGGGGTAGGTTTTGGTTGTTCCCCACCGTAAGTGATATTCCAGTCTGACGTAACTTTAGCTAGTAGATCAATGGAGTCACGCTCAATGTCCTGCGCCGTGATCTGAGTCTTGGCTTTCTTTTGCATCATCTTGATGCGACGATCCTGTTGATCGTGTACTACCTTCTTATACTCTTTTGCATGAGATGCGTATAGAGTGATAGTCATCTCTGAGCCATCATCATTCAATAAAGGGTCAAGAGTGGTAGGATGTTTAAGAGTAACTTCTACTATATCAGAAGTAGGTTTTAGATTCATAAGATCCATATCGAGTTTCCTTTTCGAGTTAACAGTCGGGTTAGTTAAATGAGGGGAGCAGCACCCGACAACCACTCCCCTCGCCCTAGCTAGGGATTACTTACGCACCTGACTTAAGAACTTTCAGGATTGTGTTTGTGTCTGTTGTAGATGCCGATAGATCACTGTCGTCACGTAGAGCAACGAATGACATGTTCACGATACGTGAAGTTGGACCATCTACACCCACATCAGCAGAGTTAATCTTGATGCGTGGGAATAGGAATGTTAGTGTGTTTGAACCATCACCAACAGATACCTCTAGAGAAGATTCAGTCTCGTTCAAGAAGCGATTTACGAATGTATCGTCTTCAAAGTACGCAGAGACTGTACCCTCAACTGAGATCATACCAAACTCTAGTGCAGACGCTGTACTCTCACCAATAACCAATGTTGGTGCAAAGTTGTTTGTCACTGTGAAGTCTAGTGCAGTAATCAAAGTCAAGGCTGAACCTAGAGTACCTTTGTTACCTAGTTTGATGTCACCTGAGTAAGCATCAAATGG
>Ga0209929_1000271_pt1 | contig 20028 bp, 27 predicted proteins | sample SalPon2_C_H2O_MG_2_FD_185731 | JGI IMG/M metagenome (GOLD analysis project Ga0209929, IMG submission 185731) | Salt pond water microbial communities from South San Francisco under conditions of wetland restoration - Salt Pond MetaG SF2_C_H2O_MG... ... | reverse complement strand
TAACTTTAATTTATTAAATGGCCATCGTCAGTGTTGAAGATAATATTAAACAGTTGCAAAGACAAATTGTAGAACTTTCCCAAGAGGTCCATCGTATGGAGGGAATGCTCCGAGTGTTTGTTGAATTCCAGAAAAATGGACTCAAGGAAGTTGACCTCCCCGGTGCCCTTCCGAAGGAGCAGGAGCAGGAGGAGGAGGTCATCGAGTCCGCCTAGGCACAGGTGTTGATGGTGGAGTATTGAAAGGAGCAAACCTCGTCTTCGTCTTCGTCTTCGACCTCGTACGTGTTGCTACTGGTGTATTACCGGTACGTACCACTGTCCCGCGCGGTGTCATATTTCTCATGGTACCACCTGGACTGATTTCTTGAATTCGTGCGCGTTGTTCTGCAACGTCTACGATGGTATCAACCGCAATGTCAAGAGCTGGTCTGTATTGTGAGGGTGCGAGCTGTCGTACTTTAATTTTAGCAAAATAGGGAAGTGCCTTCTTCGCGAGAAGTCCACCACCTGCACTCAGCAGTTGCAGACTTCGTTCTTCCACGAAAGGTCCTACGAGCGTTTCATAAATTTTATAAGCCACACTAGCTTCTAATTTTAATTTTTCAGCATATACCTGATACATAAGTGTAATAATAATAGGTGTCACTACAGACAGTGTATACCTATGGGCCACCGTTTGATATAATCCCCCTAATGTCCCTTTGATGAACTTTTTCAATTTTTCAGGTGTCTTTGGCATCGCAGCGATGATGAACGCATAGTAGCTGTAGATGAACAGAGATGTCATGTATTCACCAACTTTTGATTTTTTATTTTTACCAAATGTGGAAAACGCTTCTTCGTATAATGTGTACAAAGGTGAAAATTGTTTCGTCTTGTACTGTGCAAACCAGAATACCGCGCGTTTCGCCATTTTTTCAACGGTATATGTCGAAGACAGGTAGGGTTGCATGTATGGCAATCCTCGCGGGAATACGTTGAGCACTCTGTTGGCGTTTATGTTCATTTGTTGACTACCAAGTACTCCAGTGATAAGAACCACCGCACTCACGAGGGCATCAGCGATTTCACCCGATTTAATGAGCTTTACTGTTTCTCGCGCAGCATTTTGAGACAGTGTCACTATACCTTCAGAAACATTGGTACTCAAACCATTTTGACGACCCAAGTTTATGTTTGCCACCCGCACCGCCAAGTTGTTGACTCGCCTGTTCGTGTTCGTGTTCGACGCATTGTTGACTCGCCCGTTCGTGTTCGTGTTCGACGCATTGTTGACTCGCCCGTTCGTGTTCGTGTTCGACGCATTGTTGACTCGCCTGTTCGTGTTCGACGCATTATTGACTCGCCCGTTCGCATTGGCAACAGCCTTTGCCTCTCTGACAATATTTTTCATGACATTTGTGTTGAATGTATTATTAATTCGTCTCTTGAAATTGGTCTTCCTGTTGTTACTAATTGATAAAGCATCAATATTATTTTTATATGATGCCCTGATAGGTCCCCAATTGGCACTCATTTACTATATGTGAATATTTTTAATTGTTTAGCGGGTGGGAGTGTTAAGGCCAGGTTCATGCATTGTAGCCTTGTTATATTGTTCCTTAGTCACGCGATATTTAGTATTATTATTACTCTTTAAAATAATATCATTTGAACCTCGTGCACTCCCATTTGTATATTTTTGTTTTAAAATTTTTTTTATGTCATTTGTATTTGTGAATGTATAAGTTTTATTTCTGTTATTTGTGAGAACAAGAATGTTCGGACTGGTTCTCTGTCGTTGAGATACAGAACCAGGAGACATCATCCCTTTAATTGCTGATCCAGTTGATGCAACTCTAGATGCAACTCCAGAGGTCGCACTTATTACATTTCGAGTAACTTCATAAGGTCCTCCTCCGCTTATAAGCCCTGAACTGGTTATAGTTGTGCCCTGTATAAGATAAGAGAAGTATTTAATGATTGTTTTAATTTGTTCATCTGTATAGACCGTAATCTTATCTGAAAGCCAACGTGTGTAAAACAAATTTAAAGCTTTACTAAACAAACGTGAATTCAATTTATTCGTAGGTTTCGTTGTAATACTTCTTTCTTTCAACATGAAAGCATGACCATAGAGGTATGCAGTAAAACTAGCCATAACAAATTTAATTGCCGTTTGACGCAAAATAAAATATGACACACCACCAACTGTGTAGTTTGCAATTTTTGCATTCATTATTTTATTTATAATTTTTTTCGCTTCACCAGTTTTGTGTTCAAGTAGTAAGAAAGCAGCCCGAATTAAATATATAACGGTTGCATAAAAAACAACATTTCTTACAAATTCACCCTTGTTAAAATATATCTCGTAACGCTTCAAAGCCGCTAATGTTTTGTTATTAATATTTACTGAAGGATTTTTATAATTTCCAATTTTCGTAAACCCCAAGAATCTTTGATAAGCGGGTATACCTAATCCAATCACTAACGTTGGCACCAAAATTTCATCTCTAAAAATCTTATCCAAAATTTTTTTACCAATATCTGTTACTGAAAAAGTTGAAGAAACTCTTGCTTCATTCAATGTGCTCTTAATTGTGAGATTTGAAACAAATTTTCGCATGGCTTCCTCATTAACAAGGGCATTTATGTTATTTCTGGCTGTAGCTTTTTGATTATTTGACAAATTTTTTATTTTGTTTACTTCTTTTTTGTACTTCTTCCGAAGATTCTGAAGAGCCTTCGCCTCTTTTTTCGCCTCTTTGACAATATTTTTCATGACATTTGTGTTGAATGCATTATTAATACGTCTCTTGAAAATGTTCTTCTTGTTGTTGTTAATTTGTAAGTTGTCAACTTGTTTTTTATATAATGCCTGGGTAGTTCCCCAATTTGCACTCATTAGTTAGTATATATGAATATTTTTAATTTTCCACGAGTGTCCTGAATAGTTTGACGCATGCCACACACCCGTGTACTCCACCTCCACATCCACTTCATCATCTGTGACAACTTCTTGGATAGGTTTCCTCCCTGACATGGGACACATGACGCGTCTGTATCGGAATGGAATTTTTAGTGTCAAGGTGTTGTCAAAGAAATCTTTTTGAATATAATTTTCAGAGTTGAGTTTGTAATTGTTCCGAGACTCTATATGTATAATAATTCTCGCCATTTCGGGAGGCACTCGTAATCTGATGTATTTTTTATCGTTATGTTCATACATGGGTGTTACGACTTTTCCCCGAAATTTCATTATTTTATTATTAATACAACAAAAACTATAAGTAATAAAATCACAATGTGTGATAATTTCAAAGTCTCCAGAGGTGTGGGAGTTCCAAAGTTTTCATGAGCAAACTGACGACCAACTTCCACGGCAGCCTCTAAGGATGCGTACGGGGTGCGCCTCTCACTCATCATGCCACAAAGGGCTACGCGAGAACATCGTCCAAAGAAGGGCAACTGACCTGTGAGTGCGAGTGTTCCCGAACTTTGGTGGAATTGCCAACGTTCACCATCCCACGTAGACCCCCAACCCACGCGAATAGTTTCGGGTGCACGCACACCCAACTGTTCCAAAACACCCTGTTTTAAAGCCTCCGGTGGTGTGTGTAAAATAGAATCAGTCAAGTTGCAGATGACACACGACAAAGTCTTCCCATCGGATAACACCCTCGGTTGCAACTTCCATGGCGTCGTCGCGGCAATTTCAAGGTCATCTTTCATCTCTGGCGCACCCATGGGGTAATCCAAAAGTAGGTTTAAACACCCATACGTCGTGTCGTTTAACATGGTCTTCGCCCCTGGTCCCCAGTTGTCCCCGACGAGTTTGATAGCAGGGCTGTGGTCCACACAAAGAACCAGGAGTTCATCTTTGAGTTTTGTTCCATCGGAGAATGTCGCCACATAGTTGTCTTCATCGGAGATGTATAATAATTCATCAAGGGAGGTGTTAAATTTAAATTCAACACCAACTTTTTCTAAAGCCTCGTACATAAGGTCGCCCATGACTTTTCCAGAAACACGTTGCGTCCACTGCCGAGACAACCCAACGTGATTGAAACTTTCCAACATTTCATAGGAACTCATCACATCCCACGTGATACCATCTATAATAAGTGGAAGATGTTCCATAATAGAGGCACCTTCGGGGGACATTCTTCCCTGGAGGACATCTTTAAGGGTACGGTCCCGTCTCGCCACAAATGGAAGTGTAAGAAGGGCCAAGTAATCTTGAAACTTGAATTTTTTAAACATATATGGGAAAACACCATCGGTGTGTCTTTCAAAGAGTGCGTCCCAGCTGATGTCCATGTCTTTGAGAAGACTTCTCGTATTTACCCATCCCCTGTCAAAGAGGATGCGGTGAGCGTGTAAGTCTCTCTTCGTCAAGTCTGGTTCCCACCACGACCCACCTGCTGATGGTTTTCTTTCATGTATTGTGACTGGGACACCAATTTTCCTGAGTTCCCACGCCAAGGTCATGCCCGTGGGTCCGCATCCAACAATGTGTACCATGCTTACAATACATCACGATTATTTATCAAGCCATCTCTCTTGTAACGGTTGAGGAGGGCCCTTCTGTTGTTCTCAGGGGTCGTTCTCAACTTGTTCCGAATCTTATTCAACACCAGGGGTTTGATTTTGCGCACCACGTTGTTCACATCTGTGCGAGACACGTTTGGTGGCAAACGGTTCTTGACCCCTTCAATGGTGGTCTTCATGTTGTTCAAAGGGGTGTTCAGGAGACGCACACGGATGCGTTGTAAATTAAAGTTTTTGTTATTCAGGGGTTTGACATTCTCTGCTGTAAAACTGTTCCCATGGAGTCTGGCCCTCCCCTCTCTCCCTCTAATAAACTGATTGATACCATTTTTGTTATAGACCCTTCGGAGGGTCCCATTGTTCTTCTTTATATTTGATGGTATATCTAGATAAACCCTTTTACCGCGTGGAATATTATTTGTTGGTAAGAATGTGCTATTCAACAGCTCAGTATTCTTGTTTATACTTTTTGGTGCAAACTTTTTCATAAATTGTTGTTTTTTATATACATTAGAGCCATACCAGATGACTAAATTATCTGGTAGATTTTTAAAACTTTCGGGGAGGGACGTGAGTTTGTTATCAACTATGAGAAATTTCAATTTTTCCAGCTGACCTATACTTTCAGGAAGGGATGTGATAGTGCTGATGCCAATCACGCTCAATTTTTTCAGCTGACCTATACTTTCAGGCAGAGAATTGAGTTTGTTGTCACTGAGTTCAAGACTCTCCAAATTTTTTAATTGACCAATTTCTGGTGGAAATGCGGTGAATTTGTTGCTATTGAGGTAAAGATTCTTCAAATTTTTTAATTGACCAAATTCTGGTGGCAATGCGGTGAATTTGTTGCTATTGAGGTAAAGTATCTCCAAATTTTTTAATTGACCAAATTCTGGTGGCAATGCGGTGAGTTTGTTGTAAGATAGTTTAAGCTCCTTCAAATTTTTCATGTGGAATACAAAATCTGGGATTTTTGTAAGACCCTTACGGTTTAACTCAAGACTCGTGGCATTAAGATTTCTTATGCCATATCCTGCTGCTTCTTTAATTACCTGGTTGTTTACTTTTTTCCTAAAAAGTTTCGTTACTATCTTCATTCTTACAATACGTCACGATTATTTATCAAACCATCTCTCATGTACCGATTGATGAGGGCCCTTCTGTTGTTCGCTGGGGTCGTTCTCAACTTGTTCCGAATCTTATTCAACAACAGGGGTTTGATTTTGCGCACCACGTTGTTCACATCTGTGCGAGACACGTTTGGTGGCAAACGGTTCTTGACCCCTTCAATAGTAGTCTTCATGTTGTTCAAAGGGGTGTTGAGAAGACGCACGCGGATACGTTGTAAATTAAAGTTTTTGTTATTCAGGGGGTTGACATTATTTGCTGTAAAATTGTTTCCATGAAGACTGACCCTCCCCTCTCTCCCTCTAATAAACTGATTGATACCATTTTTGTTATAGACCCTTCTCAGGGTCCCATTGTTTTTGACATTCGATGGTATATCTAGATAAACCCTTTTACTGCGTGGAATATTATTTGTTGGTAAAATCGTGCTATTCAACAGCTCAGTATTCTTGTTTATACGTTTTGGTGCAAACTTTTTCATAAATTGTTGTTTTTTATATTCAGTATTGCCATACTTGATCAATAAATTATCTGGCAGATTTTTAAAACTTTCGGGGAGGGACGTGAGTTTGTTATCAACTTTGAGAAATTTCAATTTTTGCAGTTGACCAATTTCTGGAGTCAATGTGGTAAGTTCGTTTCCACTGAGGTCAAGACTCATGAGATTTTTCAATCGTCCAATTTCTGGAGTCAATGTGGTAAGCTCGTTTTTCCGGAGGGAAAGTATCATTAGATTTTTCAAATGTCCAATTTCTGGCGGCAATTCGACGAGTTCGTTTTCACCGAGGTAAAGCTCCTCTAAATTTTTCAGCTGTCCAATTTCTGGAGGCAATGTGCTAAGTTTGTTGTTAACGATTTCAATCTCCTGGAGATTTTTCAAACGTCCAATTTCTGGAGGCAATTTTGAGATTTTGTTGTTACCGAGGTAAATCGCCCGGAGATTTTGCAACTGACCAATTTTTTTCGGCAGTGTCGTGAATTTGTTGTCATTGAGGTAAAGCTCCTGGAGATTTTTCATTTGATATACAAATTCTGGAATTCTGGTGAGTCTCGGCTTCTCTTCGATCAAAACAACTTTTTTAGCATTCATGTTCGTAACGCCATACAATGCGGCTTCTTTCACCGTTAGCCACCTGACGGCTGTTGACATCATATTTGTGAAACGTCTCTTAACACCCCTGTGGTTGTTCGACATTTATAATACATCAATAAATTTTATCATGAAACATGAGATAGAACACACCCAAGGCCAATGTTATAAATGTTTGCACGTCCACAAACTTTTTACCAGACACCAAAATAAACATGTTCAGCAGTGCGTGCATGGGGAGGGTCTTCTCTGGACCCCATCGACTGTAGTAGGCCAAAGTGGCTGCCAGTGAGACTGCGAGGGCATTCATGAATGACGAGAGCGATGGCCTGTACAGAAACCACGCGGTGTATAGGAGGGCTACGTAGCTTATGAATACGGCGCGCGTCAGGAATTGGTGCGGACTCTTGACAATGTCCAGGGGTTCCTTTCTCACTAGTTTCGCAATCCAGTGAGGACCCAGGATGAGATAGGAAAAGTACAGCGCAATGAACACTTGCCACATTATTTTATAGCGCATATTATAATAATGGCTGGTGACGATGGCGCGATAATCGTAGTCATTGTGATGATTTGTTTTTTTTCAGCCGTCATGGCGGGTGGTTTTGGATACACATGCACAGGCGGCTCTTTTGATTTGGATGCTTTTGACATGGACAAGTGTTTAGAGTGGCCAAAGAAGTCCACCTCCACCTCCACCTCCACCTCCACCACCACCCCCGCCACTAACCCAAATTATTACCCACCAGCAGATGAATATGCTTTCTGTAAAGGGCAATTTTATAATGACATAACGACGACGTGTTTTTCTCCAGGTGGGATAGCTGGCATCCGATGGAACTGGTTGGAAAATGATGAAGCAAGTACATGTCGTCAAAAGACTTACAAGTATGGCATCGTCGTATCGTCCTCGCAGAACTCTCACAGAGTCAAGTACAGATTTCCAGATATCATCGGAAGTGATGCAAACTCTTTCAATTTTTCGGGTGCACCCCCTGGTTTTTTGTCCGGGCAAAACATCAAATTTTACATCACACCACTCGACGTGAACGATAAAAAAGTCGGAGACACGGCAGAATATGTGCTAGACGTGGACAACTCATCCGAAAGATGTAGTGGACACGGAACACCGGTACCTTTCAGTCAGACTACAATCATCGAAGACCCGAATGCATCTGACCCTTCGGCCGCGCCACCACCCGACCCTGTTCCATGTGAAGGCAACGTGTACAAACCGGTGAGTGGATGCATGCGCGCAGGTCTGGAATTAAACGACCCGAACGACGCCTCGAGGTGTGGTGATGGTTTTCAAACGACGGAACTGGATACGTCTGACCCTTCTTATTCAGCCGCACAACATGGTGGTACATGTGAGTATTCAAAAACCGTGCCATGTGAGAATCCGTGCGCGGACACGGTAGTTCGCGAGAAAAAGACACAGGAAATGTGTGACTTGGAATCGTATACGTATAATCAATGGACAAATAGCCTTGGATGTGTAAAGGACACTGGGTTCGACAAAGTGAGTCCACCAACAGATGCATCGGCGTATGTGCAAATCACACAAAATTGTTATCCAATCGGTGAAAAGGATGGTGTTGTGGCTACATTAAGTATGAAACCATCAGAAGATGGCTACTCATGTGTCCCCGTGTACAACTGGAGGGCGTGTGGAAAAACAGAATGCGTGAGAGATTGTGTGGGTGATTGGGTTGACCATCCTACACCTGAAGTAACGTGCTGGAATTCGCCAGCAGCCAAAGCAAAAAATTGGGGGGAAAGGTCAGGAGATGCGCCTATCGCAGGAAGTGGACAAGTAGCTAAGCGTCAGAAATATGTCGTGAGCAGTCCCGCAAGCTCAACCGGTGCGTGCCCTCTTCTAGGTAAAGGAAGATGGTTAAAATACCGTGATGGTGATAAATGCGCAATACGGAGTTCCCCGGGTATATGTTTTTCGGGTGATACATGTATTAGTTTGTCTGATGGGTGTATTTTATCTTTCAAAGACGTCAAGATTGGTGATATACTTTCAGATGGTAGTGAAGTTATTACTACTATGAAATTATTGAATAAGGATAAGTCTCCATATTATAAGATTTTCAGTGAAAAAATGGGTGAAGATATATACGTTACAGGAACTCATCTTATTAAGGAAGATGGCGAATTTATACATGTCAAGGATTCAAAGATTGCAACATTGACTGATACGGTTGACTCGTGTGTCTATTGTTTTATAACAGATACGCATCGAATTCCTATAGGTGAGCATATATTTGGTGATTGGGCCGATTATTGTGATATATGTGGTGACCGTATGTATTAAAATAAGTATGTACTATATATGATATTTGTTATCTTCATCTTAATTTTGTTGATTCTCATTCATGTACGATGTTATTCATACTCTTACATGACTGAAAATGATATTGGTGTAATAGATGTTATTGAATCTGAATCATATAATTCATTGGAAGAAAAGTCTTCTGTTATATTTAAAAAATTCATAGTTGATAATTGTCCAGAACTATCACTTGTTGTAAGAAACTACTGGAGTGGTGAAATCGTTGGGTTCATCTATGGTGGTCTTATGAAAGGTACTGATGTAACGATTGCCAAGATGAAACAAATCCATGACCCTCGAGGTGATACACTTATGGTTCACTCTCAGTGTGTTAAGAATGAGCTGAAGGGGCGTGGTATTGGAAAGAAGATGGTCAATCATTATTACAAACGATGGATATATGGTGATACACGCATAAAACATTTATCTACATGTGTTAGAAAACGTCATATAAAATGGATGGAAGACTATGGTTACAAATACGTTGGACCATCTGAACTAAAATTAGGCGAAGAACCGTGGTATGATATCACGACCTTTTTAAGCTCCACCCCATCCTTTCTCTGAGCCGTCTCCATAGGTAGGGTGTGAGTTCCCGTAGGTTTCCATAGGGCACGTAAATGTAATCCACATCATCCGCGTGCATTCCCAAGAGTTGTGCAACCTCCAACCCTTGTGATTGTGCAAAAGTGACATCCTCGGTGTTATGCGTGGCCACGATGGTGTGCACGTGTGGTGCATCGAGCACGAGTTCCATGCCTTTTCGGAATGATTCGTCGACTAAACTTTTAAATGGGAACACTGGGTCCTGTTGTCTGTGAAGGTACGCGCCTCTGACCAATTTCACCCCCAAAGGCACACCACTCTCAATGTCTCGCGTGAGTTCGCGTACCGCATCTACGCGATACATTTGATATGTTTTATACACCGTGGGTGGACCCCCTGGGTTGTTGTACTCTTCCATTAACGATGTACACATCTCGGGGTAGAGGACATCTTCGGCATCTATGCACACCCGAACCCCCCTACTCTTCGCGCACCGTATCACGTCTTCGGCACAACTCTTGGCGAATGTGGGGTCCTCTCGACTACCAAAAGATGTCAACTTGATGGCACAGAGGGCGTCCACTGGTAGGGCTTTCGTGATGGTGTTTGTGCGCCACACCACATCGGGGGCTTCTGAGGGTCGGCAATTTTCTTTGGCATAGTCCACGATGACGCGAGCACCTTGTTGGTACACACGTTCTATCACTCTGGGGAGTTCATGATTGAGGGCGGCATAGCGCATCATATTACATTATTCATTATATTTTCTTTAGTCATGGGCAAACCTAGAGCAGTGAAAAGGTCGGCTTGTGAATAGATGATGTCATCCTGTGTGAGTTCATCCCTTGGGACACTTGCGAGGTCGGGGTACTTTTCAGTGAGTAGCTGGTGTAAGCTTCGGTGCAGGTGGTAGTACTGCCCGTTGTACATTTTAACCGGAAGAAGCTTTGACACCTCTAATGAAACCTCCCCGGTCGTGACCCCACACTCTTTGCCAGTGATGCGAGAAACCAGTGCAGCCATGTCATCGGGGCTAAGGTCTCCATCATCATAGAAAAAGTCTTGTTGTATCAATAATTCAGTAATCATGATGACCGATGATATAGGGGCTCCTAGACAACTGGGGGGGAATTTTACAAAAAAGTCTTCAATTCTTCAATATTTCTAAAATATCTATGAAGGTCTTTCATAAATCTTTTATTATTTTCCAAAACTTCACACTCCAATTTATTTTTATAAATCCACGCGAGATTTGATTTTGAATATCGCGTTGCCTTTTGATTTTCATTCGGACGACGGGGCACTAACTTTGTTGACTTCTTTTTCTTTTCTGGTTCACACGGTGTCCGTCGGGTGTATGAGAGGGCTTGCATCACGGTGTCGGCGAGGTCATCTTTCTTTTTTGATTTGTTAAAAGTGTCAATCCAGTGGGCGTTTGTTTCACCTGTGTGGATAAACTCTTTACATCTCTCTATGGATGTTTTTTTCCTTTTGAGGTACTGGGACCTCCCCGGTCCGGCGACATCTGGAATTTTGTGTCGCGCGTCGTAGATGATTGTTTCTGCTCCCTGATTTTTAATGACAAAGTATGCGTGTAAAAAGTTTTCCACCGCTTTCATTTTTTTATTTCTATCGGGTTGTTTTTCAATGAGTGTGACGTCAGCCTCCAATGTCCATGGACGTTCGTCGAGATGTTTTCTCAAAGACACGTAGACCCCATCTTCATGTTGTGGTGGAATACCACTAACATCCCACTGTTCTATGAGTTTATTCTCATCATTGAGTAAGCACATGGCAAGATTCCGAATCCCTACATCAATTGATAGTATTTTCATAGTTTAAATTAAAGAGTGTGATAGTCTTTAATTTAAACCATGTGGTGTTGGTGGTGTTGTCACCCGTTCGAAGGTGAAGCTCTGAAGATGCCTAAAAAATATGACGAGTTGCGTAAAAAGTTTTATACGCAGGGGTCATTTTGTTCATGGTCATGTATGAAAAGTTTTGCCATTGATAAATACGGGGTGAACTTTGGTGGACGCATCTGTGGAAATATCATCTGCATGCGAAAACAAATGTATGGTATCATGGGGTCGGTGAAAATGGCACCCAACAGGTACGAGTTAGACGTGTTCGGGGGTACGATGACTATAGATGAGTTTAGAAGGGATGGTGTGAAAGACGATGGTGATCCGAAACCCATAGACGAGAAAAAACATCGCGACGTGCTGATACCGTTTGTTTCAAACACATTGAAAAATGTGGAAGAAATAAAAGGTGATTTAAAACTCAAGCGGGAAAAACCACTTCAGCGAACGCACAATTCATTAGAGTCGGCGTTGGGATTGCGAATCAAACCCAAACAGTTATCACACTCGTGACCTGAGGGGTGTACGAATTCACATTGTTCACATTCGTGAAGAATGGTCACCTGTTTGGGGGGCACTAAGCCTTGATTAAATTTTTGAAGTTGGTGTGCGGTGTAGATACCATATTTAACAATAGTTTCAAGGGAAGGAAATCCCATCTTAGTATAGTAGTGTAATCTCATCTTTATTTGAGGCACGGAATGCACCCCTTCATCTTCATGACCCCAGCAAACCCATCAACGATAGCCGGCACAACAGATTTCAACATCGTCTCGAACTCACTGTCCTCATCACCCTTGTCGATTTGTTCGATGAGGTAGTTCAAGATACCGATGACCATCTTCTTCTTTTCCGGTCCCGGAAGTTTCTTCATACCAGAGGCGAGCATCATCAACTTGGCGACAATCGGCGGAATGTCTTCCTTCGTGATACCATCGGCGATGTACACGCGTTCAATTTCTTCAACAGTGGCGATGACCTTTTTGGCGTCAACCTTTCCAGAGAATTTGGCGAGAATCGCGTCCATGTTTGTATAATTAATGTTGAGATAATATATACACATGAATGTAGACAACTTTCTCGCAGGCACCGCCGTTGGCCTGGGATTATATCAAATGGTTGACAGGCTGGGTGAAGTAGAGAACCTGTCTGTTAAATATCTGATGATTGGTATTTTGGCAAATATTCTATGGATTTCGTATCAGGCAAGAAAAGGGGCCAACTACTCGGCATTATACACTGGAATTGGTCTAGTGTTTCAATTGTACGCCCTGAACCAAGTTCTCTTAAAGGATACGAAGCCTCGGGATGAGTAACCATAAAGGCTAACATTCTGAGTAGTACAACTTTTTCCCTGAACGTCAATGTTCCCACCCTACGCATCACGTAGGCTGCGAGCATACCTAGAACATAAAATCCTTCCTCTATACTCATCTTACAAATAAGAAAGCTAATAATCCTAACAAGAATACCACGGCAAAACCGGTGAGGTAGAATCCATTATAGGTCTTTTCAGTTTCATTACCTTTACACTTTTCAAACACTTCGGTCATCAAGCCAGCCGTCACTGCACCCATGATACCGTAGAACATCATGTAAAAGGCGACATCCTTTTTAATAAATTTTTGCATCAAGACCACGGCGGGGATGGTGAGAGCCACGGTCAGGGCGATATCAAAGTACTTTCGTGTATCTTTCATATTTACTGCGTCACACCCTTCCACACGAGAGAGACCTGTGCTGGCTGTGATGAAATACGCGATGGCGAGGGGGATCACAATTCCTACGATTGGGAAATATCCAATTTCCGTGTTGAGTGTACCAGCGTTGATTCGACTCGCGATGTTATATAACTTATTGGTCACAGCCATGTGTATATTACATTGTGAGATTTAAATTTTCATAACTGTCAACCCAGAGTATGGGAAGGTCTTTAAACCATGTGTATACCACTGGATTTTTCACAACGATGGGTACGACCCCGAGGGCGAGACATTCCCACGTCCTGTGACAGTCCACCCCATTACCCTCTGGACTTGCACAGTATTTGTACTGAGCCAACTCCTCTACATACTCTTTCCATGGACGCGACTCATTTTTAGAAAAACCCTGGGCCACGAGTTGGCGTTCACACAGGGTGCGCACCTTTGGGTTGCTCGCCACGTTAAACTTGAAATACAGGAGTTTTGTTTTTGGTATCTGTGCACACCTCTGGATGTGTTCTTTATCTGTCATTTTCCACATGCCTACATTTGCCAAACCAAGGGGGATGCCTAATGTTTTTGGATGTGGGAGCATGTTACACCCTCTCCATTGGACGAGGTGTGGATGGTTAAGGATGCGCTCCACGCCACCGCTACAATAGTCAGAGTTGTGTGTCACGAGCTCAAAAGGGTGGTCAATCTCTGGAAGGATGACTGCGACAAAGTAGTGTATCCAATCCATTTTCGTGAAAAAGGTACGACTGTTTTTGATGAGGTCAAGGTCGGGTTGTATATTTCCAACGACGATGAGTTTTTTCATATGTTTCAGACAGGAGGGATGATTTTGTATGTACTTCCATTCATAAATACACACATCACATGTTTCCATGACATCTTCACCAGTCTCCATGATTAATTAAATAAAGAATATCCTCCTTATATAAGAATGACTACATATTGGGACCCACAATTTCTAAACGCTCTGAAAGATGTCGACGTGAAGACTGTATTTGAAGCTGGTGCTCGTACTGGTGAAGAGACAATCACGCTCTCAAAAACTTTCCCAAATTCAAATGTGTATTCATTCGAGTGTAACCCACTGGTTATAGAGACCACGCGCGCTGCTCTGACTGGGCATCCTCGTATACACTTTTTTGCGCACGGTTTAGGTGATAAGAATGAAACTTTGCCGTTTTATTCATTCGTGGCTGGAAATGTTGGGGCGTCTTCACTTTTTAAGAGAATAGACTTTGACAGAACACAAAAGGAAACTGGACAAGTGGATATCGTGAAACTCATCGATTTCGTAAAGACGCATGACATAGAAGAGATTGATTTATTGTGTATGGATGTTCAGGGGTATGAGCTTAACATTCTCAAGGGAGCTGAAGACTTTATAAAAAAAATAAAATACATGATCATCGAAGAACCAAAGATAAACCGATTGTGTAAGCATTACATTGGTGCACCCGATGCAGAAGAAATTCATGAATTCATGAAGAAAAATAACTTTGTTGAAATTGTTCGACTTCAAGAAAACTTACACGAGGATAATGTGATGTATAAAAAACTCAAATAAAGAATATCCTCCTTATATAAATAAAACAACAACAATGCTCACACTCATGATGTCCCAGATGACGGTCACCTGTGGTGAACCGAAAAAGCTCCGAAAGTTCCGCAAGCGTTTGGCCAGAGAACGTCGTGAAGACCTCAACCGTATGGCTGAGAAGATTAAAGACATCGCGGAAGATGAAAAGAGACGCTCGAAAGAATTGCTTCGCGAACACCGAGAGTTTTTTGAAACTCCGCGTCAAAAAAAGGACAAGTCTATCGATTTTTACGAGAAGTAAAGGCAAACCAGGCTGCCATCACTGTAAATAAACTCATCAAGATTTTGTCATCCTGTTCCACGGCCAAGATGGCGCTCAAGGTGCTATAGAGCGCGAAGCGCACCTCTCTTTGTGTTTTGTCCAAGGAGCGTTTCATTGCATTTCTAGATTTTTCTAAATTTAGAACGGCTGTGCTGATGTTCTTGACTCTCGTTGGCATCTCCGCCGTCGTGGTGAGCATGCTTTGTATATCAATAGCTTGTTTCACCTGGTCCGCAACAATAGGTTCCAGGTATGTGTAATAATTAAACTCAGGGTCGAGCTTTAAACATAATCCCTCAATCAATGAAAAACTTTTCGCCAAATAGATGAATGACGATGGAAGGATGAATGGTTTCTCCCGCGCCAAGTTGGCGATGATTTCATCACTCATGAGTTCTTCGGTAAAATTCTTCGCGTCAAGGGTTCCCAGGTAATCCAAAATTGTTTCAAAAAAAACTTCAATGTCTCCCAAGTCTGATGATGGGATGATGATTTTAAGAGCCACGAGGACTTCAACGATTTTTTTGGTATCTTTGTTGATGATGTGTACGAGGAGTTCCATGAATCCATTTTTAAGCTCTTCACTGATGGGTATGACCAAGCCAAAGTCATAAAACACGAGTTGACCAGAGGCTAAGAATCCAACGTTTCCCGGGTGTGGGTCGGCGTGGAAAAACCCGTGGTCCATCGTTTGTTTCACATAGCTGTTGATGAGTGCGCCGCAGAGTTTTTTCTTGTTCACCCCAGGGGTTTTAATGTCGGTGAGTTTTTCAGATGGAACGTATTCCATGACGATGACATTTGGTGAAGAGAGATTTTCGTACACTCGCGGTACGCGTACCCACGACGTTTTCTTGAAATTATGTCTGAATAAGATGGCATTTTGCACCTCTTGGCGATAATCGCTTTCACCTAACAAGTTGCTGATGGATTCATCTAAGACATACCCCGACCCCGTCCCAGTGTCCACACCCAAGCGTTCAAGGAAGGCGACGATTTGTTTAATAGTATCGGTATCATTTTTCATAATGTTATAGATATCAGGTCTTTTCACTTTCACGACGACGTCCTCTCCTGTGACGAGTTTGGCTCGGTGCACTTGTCCAATAGATGCTGATTTAAAAGGTTGTTCTTCAAAATAACTGAAATGTTTTTGATTAACATACTTTTTAATAACATCGTACTCCACGGGAGGGACGTCATCTTGGAGACTCTCTAGTTCTGCACAAAACTCCATTGGATAGAGGTCCCCTCTCGTCGAGACGATTTGTCCTAATTTTACAAAGGTGGGACCGAGTTCCAGTAACTGGTTTTTCGTCCATTTCCCAACGACGGCTTTGTTTTGTGTCGTGGAGTTTTTCCATAAAAATTTAGCTGCAAACTGCCATGTTTTTACTTTTTGTACGGCGGGTGCTTTCATCCTTAGATTACAATGACATTTTAATTAATTTAAATAACGCGTGAACCATCTCGCGGTGTTTCTCGCTGTTAATAAGTTCCGGGTTTTCTAAGAGGTACACTATGCGTTTATTATCGTCTGGTTGTGAGAAGACAACTTCCCTCGTTCTGATGTAATCTGCGACGACGTAGATGATGCCATCGAGGTACTCTTCGAGGGCCATGTAGAGCCATGAGTTCACTGGAGTACCCCACGTCGTGGTGTCATCTCGTACCCTGACCCCGTGGCCGTACTTTTGTTGACCAACAGCGAGACGTTCTTTAATGAGGTCCATCTCGTGTTTAAAGAAATAAGTTGGTTTATTTTTTAATAAAGTAAGTATGTTATTGGATTGCGTCGTGACAGCGGTGAATGACAATCCATTATATTTAGAGTTTATTCCAATTTTTGTTGAAACATGGAAACTTTTGTATCCAGAGGTGTGTGTAAAAATTATATTAATAGCTGAAAAAATACCAGATGAATACTCTGACTGGGAAAAAAATATAATTCTCTTTGAACCTCTCGAAGGCATATCAACTGCATTTATTTCTCAGTACATCCGTTTGTTATATCCGTGTATCATGGATTATGAAAACGGTGTGATGATCACTGACATGGACATGTTGCCCATGAACCGAACGTACTACACTGAAAATATAAAATCATACGACAATACTAAATTCATATACATGAGAGAAAATGTTTGTTTCGATGATAAACAAATCGCGATGTGTTATAACGTCGCGGTGCCTCGCGTGTGGAGAGATATTTTTGGTGTACACTCCGTCGCCGATATCAGGGAGCACATACAACGTGTTGATGGTGAAGGTGTGAAGTGGTTCACTGACCAACTCACGTTGTATGAAAAGGTTATGGACTGGCACGCGCGTACGAACAACTTTATCTGTTTGAAAGAAAGTGAGACGGGGTTCAAAAGGTTGGACAGAAATACTTTTCATTTAAATGATTATAAATTAATGCGTGACATATCTACTGGAAAATATTCGGATTATCACTGTTACCGACCAATGTCTGTATACAAAGACATTAATTATGCTATATTTAAACTCTTATGTCACCGATGAGACACATTCAGTGAGAGATATGCTTACCTTTTTCAAAAAGTCGGGAACAGTCTTTTATGTGTTTTGGTAAAACCTTGTTTATATATTTAATTTAATACATCGTAATAAGCATTTTGTTTATCTTGTTTTTGTGTAGACTTGACATGCCAAAGGGCGAAGAGTGGGTTTGCGTCGAGTGCTTGTGGTTCACCACCTACAAGTTTTTCGTGTACACCACCTTGCCAATAGATTTTTCCATTATTTTTAAAGTAACGTCCCTGATAATCTGGCCAATTTATCCAACCCATGTTATTCGTGTTGAAATTATGTTTCTTGATGAATGCCTGTGTGTAGCCAGGGCATATATTAATTCTGGGTACGTACATAATATCACCTTTAAAATCCTTGACTTTTCTAATGAGAAATTCTTGAGGAATTTCATCGGCGTCAAGCATGAATATGTAGTCACCCGAACACTTTGTGATGTGATGGTTTCGGTGTGCTGAAAAGTCTCCATCAAATATACGTTCGTGCACGTTCAATGTGTCTCCATATTTCTTAAGAACGTCTCGCACGGCGTCGGTCACTTTTCCAGAATCGACAAGAATGTTTATTTCGTCGTCAGCATCTTTCACTTCGTGTATGAAGCGGAGAAGGTCATTGAGTTCACGCGCTTCATCGCACACACCTATCGCGTATGTTATCATTAATGTTGTAGTGCGATGACCTCTTTATATATTTTAAAGAAATGATACGTTTCATATTAAAATGTTAATTACCGCAGTCATATGTGGTAGAAATGACAATTATGGTGGATTTTTAAATGAGCGAGCGACATTCAGTATAAACGCACTCTTGGAGACTTATGATGAGGTCATATATGTGGATTGGAACACAGAGAATGGTAAGCGAGTTTTGACGGACGAGCTTGATTTGAAGCATCGCGAGAAGCTGAAAGTTATCGAAGTCACTCCATCGATGGTCGAGGACATCATGGGCGACGTTCCATCACAACCTATGTGTGAAGTCATGGCACGTAACGTAGGTATACGTCGAGCTTCTGGGGACATTGTCGTCTCGACGAATCCTGACATTATACCACCAGAGAGAAAATACTTGGACGTCGTTTTAAACGACCTCAGAGACGGTGATATGTTTACGTTTGCAAAACAAGATGTTGAATTACAAGACCTCGATAAGCTATTTGGACAACAAAAGACAAATATCATTTCACATATGCCAGTTGCATTTGGTGTGTGGCCTATACAGAAGAGGTTGATGTCACCGTTGTTAGCTATGGACAGAGAAACGATTGAAAAGCATGACAAAAAATATCATCACACACTCGCGAGTGTAATCTGTGCATGTGGTGACATGCAGGTCGCCACTAAAAACACGTGGCACACTATTCGTGGATTTGAAGAGTCTCTTAAAAAACGTGGTTTCGCAGATACTGGTGTTCAGTATAAAGTCATCATGGCGGGTGGTGTCGTGAAGGCGATGAATTTTCCTCCTGTATATCACATAGAACACGAGCGAGACGGCCTATCTAATAGCATTCATAACATGCCAGCCGTCTCTGAAAATCACGACGACTGGGGGTGTGCGTTAAAAATAAAGTTAACGTCAGCATGTCCATAAATAGCCGCGGTGTACCCATATGTAGAAAACCCCTTGAATTGCCAGGGTATACCCGCTGTGATGTAAATATTTTTACATTTCGACAATAGGAACCAATCGACGTACATATCGGTATTGTCTCTCTCTTCACATCGTCGACTATGCACTACATTTGTAATGTCACTCATTTTAATTTTATCACCAAACTTTTCCAAGAGATGTTTACGAAGTTCCATACTATCCGTCGCGACAAATACTTTTTCAGATGCGTCTTCTATGATTTTCATAAACTTTTGAAGAGCGGTGTCATCGCAAAACCACGCGGCGTGCTCATGTGGGGTACCATCGTCAAGGGATTTAGAATCACTCCCGTAATTACCACGACGGATGTGTAAACCAATGTTACATCCATGACTTTGTTCTGACACACGTTTTCGTATCTCTGGAGTTGGTACCACGAACGTTCGAAATGTCGGGTGAACATGCTGCATGACCATGTGATTGAAAAATATATTCGCCTTGTACCCCTCCTCCGCAAGGTCAGTGGATATTGTGATACCATCAATACACTGAATGGGTTCGGGGAGATGGGGAATTTTATTTTTGCACAAACAGTGACACAGGAAATCGGATAATTGTAAAAGTGTATTTCCCCAACCAGTTTCTCTATCGTATATGAGACGCATATCTCTTTATCATATAAAGAATTACCTCTTTATTTATAAAAATGCGCAAAGCCATCGTCACCACCACTATCAATGCACCCACGGAGGCTACTAAAAAGTATGCAAAGATGGATGGGTGGGATTTCATCGTCGTCGGTG
>Ga0209929_1000270_pt1 | contig 20056 bp, 15 predicted proteins | sample SalPon2_C_H2O_MG_2_FD_185731 | JGI IMG/M metagenome (GOLD analysis project Ga0209929, IMG submission 185731) | Salt pond water microbial communities from South San Francisco under conditions of wetland restoration - Salt Pond MetaG SF2_C_H2O_MG... ... | reverse complement strand
GGACGATACACCCCGTCGGGACCGACTCGTCGTGGAATACAATACCTCGACCAACCCCACGTTCGAGGGGGCTGTGAGGGACACGAGTGGGAGGGGGTTGGATGGGGTTTTTACTACAGGTGCCGGTTACAATGCTATCAAAAAAGAACTCACATTTAACGGTGCGACAACTTCGGGTGTATCTATTGGTGGAGCCACAGGTGTAGGAGGTGATAGACCATTTAGTGTGAGTTTATGGTTTAATGCTTCCGCATTAACAGGTAGTGTCGATAATGCTCTAGTTGGATGGGGAGCACAAACCAGCCAACAATCCTTTCTCATGACAATCAACACAACAAATAACAAAGTTCTCGGGCAATTCTATGGCAATGGTATGAGTGTTTCACCAAGCGGGGGAATAAATTTGGGTACCTGGTATCATGCAGTATTGACGTATCCAGGTGGTGGACACTACAATATGAGTATCTATGTAGATGGTGTAAAAGGTGCCAACACAAACGCTGGCACAAATTTAGGTGGTTTAATTCCCGAAGATTCTGAGATAACAATAGGAACGTATAAAAATACATCAAATCAGGGGTTTAACGGTCTAATCTCCAACTTCAAACTTTACGACTGTGTCCTCACAGCCCAAGAGGTCAAGACCCTCTACGATATGGGACGGTGCGACGAGGGCCACCACGTGGTGAACTTCTCGAAGACTCGGGTCGGGATCGGACTCGGGGATGGGGAGGCTCCCACGTACACACTGGACGTCCGTGGCCAAATTAGGTCTCAGGGTTCCTTAGTGACTTCCTTCACTGGACAACATAAGTGTGTTCCAGAAGAGCCTGTGGAGAAGGGTCTCATCGTTTCAGCTAAAAAGAACCAATATGTGAAACTCAACGGTAGTCTCGATACAGGTAAAAGTGCAATCACGATAGATGAATCTCTTCCGATTGTTTCTCTTTCAAATGTGGTTCAAGATAAGGCGTGTTTCGGTGTTGTTTCCTCAACAGAAGAGGCGAACACGACGTTTCGCGTAGAAACTACTAATGGTGGTGTGATATCATACATCCCCAAAACCCTAGGTGATAACCGTGCCATAGTGAACTCCGTGGGTGAGGGTGCCATTTGGGTCGTGAATACCGGAGGATCCCTGGAGTCTGGTGACTATATCACAACCTCTAACGTGGCGGGCTACGGTCAGAAACAAGAGGACGACGTACTTCACAACTACACGGTCGCTAAAATCACGATGGATTGTGACTTTACGGGGTCCAACGTCGCCGTTCAGACCATCAAACGCGAAGAGACGGGACTTCGCACAATCACGGAAAATGTGTGGAACACACTCGTTGATTACGATCGCTCTTCCAACACGGAGACTCAATATTCGAACACTTTAGTACCTTCGGCCTACTCGGGTCAATCGGGATACGTACCAAGAGAGGTCACTACAATCGTGGACTACACAGATGGATCCAATCTCATATCCATAGCGGAATGGTCCAACTTAGAATCGAACATTCAAAACACGTACCAAAGCAATACCTTCACAGAAATTGCAGACTATACGAAATTCATAAGCCTCGATGAATGGTCTAACCTGACCATCGATGTTCAAAACACATACTCGGAAGCTGAAATAACCACGTATTACCAGATTCAAAGAGGTGAGAATGTCCTCGACGAAAACGGTCAACTCCAATGGGAGGACAAAACGGGTGCGACCGAGTCACCCTACGAGAGACGTTTCTTAGACGCTTCAGGTGCCCAAACAGATTCTGCGAACGCGGTACACATAGCAGCCTTCGTGGGGTGTACGTATCACTGTGGCTGAGTCCCGAATCGAGACCGAAGGTCTCTGGTCGTACATGAAAACTAAACAAACTTTACAAACTGTATCAGAGTTTCTAAAGTTCGTCCCTTTCCCAGTCTCACTCGCGATGAACGACTTCGTCGTTCGCGGGTGAATTCTTTTTTCCCCTCTTATAATAAATGTCGAATAGTATCCTACCAGCGGCGGGGAACTTAGACATAGTTAACGCCAATGTTCGGGCGGATAAGTTCAACGCGGCGACCAATATCGGGGTGGCCAACACGAACCCCGACTTTAATTTTTCAGTGGGCGATAAGTTTCATGTGGACAAGGACTCCACGGACCCTGTGAGTATCACAGGAAACGTCGTCGCCTCGGGGATCAAAATATCTAATCTCACTATCGGCCCAGCTTTCGATTTCGCATCCGTCTCTAACGTCGGGAACGTCACGGCGAATGTCATTCAATTCGCGAATGCCACCACGGGTTTCACGACCACGGCGAACGTTGAAATCGGTGGGAACATCGCTCTCACCTCGAATGCTCAGGTGACGATAGGTTCCAACGTCCTCGCGGAATACACGGGACCTCACCCTAGGGAGCCAAAGGAGATGCCTCTCAAGAAGTTTCCTGAGATTGCTTTTGCCGATAACCAATTAGATGGAGATCATACAACCAATACGTACACACAAGCAGGATATACAGTAATGGTAAGTAATCAATTTATTGACAGTTTTAATCATCGTGAGGGGTGGAAAGTATTCAATAATAAGACTTCTCATTGGCTTGATTCTTGGATGACTGAAAGTAGCAGATATTCTACGAGTACACGATTACATATCGCAGGGGTTTCAACTACCGTGAGTAGTGTTTCGTACTTGGGTGACTACGTACAATTAGAATTTCCAAAAAAGGTATCCGTATCTTACGTAAATATATATGCCTCCGACCGCATCAGTCGAATGCCCGGTGTAATAGTATTTGCCGGTTCTGATAACGGAACTACGTGGACGTTAATAAATAGTGTTACTAATAACACACATGTACCAGGTGAATCTTCGGTATTTAATGTTAACGCCACGCAACATTATAAATATCTTAGAATGATCATAACCGAAGTAACAACCGCGGATATATCACAAATTAACGATCGGGTCTCCATTCAAGAAATTCAAATTTATGGTTACGAGGAATCCGCACCCGTGGGTGACCTCTCGTTGGATACGACCCTAAAGTCGACGTTCAATTCCGTTCGGTCGAACAATTACGTGATGTATTTCGACGGGAAGGACCCCAACGGGACCGATCCTAAGAATCTCGTGAGTGGATCATCTATCAGTCTCACGAACAATAACGCGACGTACGATGCCTCGAACGACTATTGGACCCTTGACGGGTCTACGGAGAGTAACGTGACCACGGGTGACCTCGGCTTCGAGGGTGACGCGCCACACACGGTTTCCATGTGGGTAAATTCCTCAAACTTGGACGCTAATGCGATGACCCAACAGCTTTTCAGTATAGGGTCGGGGTACGATAAGTCTTTCCTTAAGGTTGACGATACCCAAATCGCCGCGAACACGTGGCAAAACGTCACATATACATACCAGGGTGAAGGTGGGTCCAGGGTGACCTACGTGGATGGACGGAAGGTCGCGGATGAAAAGATTCGTGATACACACGGAGAGTTTCCACCTTTTCCTATGCGTGATTATATAACTGGTGGATTCAGAGTTTGGGCGAGTACTGTGTATGCTAATCCCAACGCCGTGGACATTTATTCACCGTGGTTCGCTTTTGACAAATACAATGATGATGGTGCTGGAGCAGATGCCGGGGACCGCGATCTCGGATTTATATGGGAAGATCACGCATATAACGGAAATACTTACTTACGCGACAAAAATTTAGGAATTGATACAGGCGGAGTTTCTACGACTGTTTCTGGTGAGTATCTTGTTCTTGAAATGCCGTATAAAATCGTACCCGAATATTTTAAAATCAAAGAAAGAGGTGATCTAACAGCCAAAACCGTTAAAGATGGTAAAATATATGGAAGTAACGATGGAAGTACGTGGGACGAAATATCTTCATTTTCTGGTTTGACGTATACAAACACTCGAGATACGTTTGCGACGTTTATAGAATCGAATATGCAACACCGCACCGTTCGTATCAACACGACAAATTCGTATAATAGATTAGCTCTAGTATGTACTGCCGTAAACCAGGGCAGCGAGGACTGGACGGGTATCGGTGATCTACGATACTACGGTTACAAAGAAGGTGACATCACTCGATTTCCTCAACCCGGAAAGATACATAGATATCCACATGTCGCCCTGACGGGTCCACGACACAGAGGGTACGTAGTAACTGCGAGTGCTAACACAACGTCCGGAGGAGACGGACCTTTTAACGCGTTTATTAACGATCCTAATAACGACCCGGGTACTACAGGTGTACACGGTCACTATTGGCACGGGGACAATTCCATCGATTCTTATGATACTAACAGCCCGTATGACGTCGTAAGTGCTTCATCGACTACAGTAGATGGCACACCCGTGTCAGGTGCTTGGATTCAATTAGAACTTCCCCGTGCTATAATACCAAAAGGATTTAGAATCTCTCCACGATCGGGTCAGGCTAGTAGAGCACCCCAACAAGGTGTATTGGCGGGTTCTAATAATGGAACTTCTTGGACAAATATACACAATTTCACAGCACCTGGGACGTATACGGATAGAGTATATCAAACAACTGAATTTTCTAATACGACTGCTTATAAATATTTACGGTTCATTGTCACCCATTTACAGGGAAATGGGGGGGTTGTTAATTTAGGAAACATGGAATACTTGGGAACGGAAGAAGAAGAAGATGTTCCCGCCATCGTGGGTGGTCCCTTCGCGGGGAAGGTGGCGAACTTTAGGGTCTACGATAAGTACTTGGGTGACGAGCGGATCCAAGAGATTTACGATGCGCAAAAGGACGAGTTCGGGCACAAGAAATCCTCGGTGACCTTCTACAAGGGTCGCATAGGTGTGGGCACGACCGAACCTGAAGGTGCTTTAGTGGTGGTTGACGAACCTCGTGCAATGGAAAAGTTTCCCGCGCGCGGAATCGATGGAAATGAAGCACACGTAGAAGGACAGGGTATATTCCGTGTAAGTGCACCACATAACTTTGTAGCTGGTGAGCTCATGGCGAACGTCTATTCAGCTTTATCGGATCCTTTCACAGGTCTTAATAGAAGAAAAGAAGGGTATAGAAGTGCGTATAGAGCATTTAATGAACTTCACGAATTATCATGGAACTCTACACCCCCGAGACATACAAGACTCGCCGAAAATACGGAATATGGTACGTGGCTTAAACTAGAATCACCCGAAAAGATAAACTTGAAAAAGGTTGAAATCCATGGTAATATGGAATGGCACCAGATAGGAAAAACCATATATGGACGAAATGATGGTGGTACTAGCGATGACCAACTCGGTCGCACGATTGATTGTAGTCATGATGGTACACGTATTCTTGCGGGTGCGTATCAGGGCAACAGTAACGAAGGAGAAGCTTGGGTACTCGATTGGGACGGGGAAGAATGGAGTGTCGTTGGTAACATACTAACAAACCCAGTCTCAACTGGTGATACCCGTTTCGGTAGACGTCTCTGTATTTCAGGTGATGGTAATATTATAGCGATAGGTGCGGGAACAGAAGATAATGCAAATGGTAATAATGCTGGTTCGCTTCGTGTCTATTATTTAGATGGTGGTACTAACGGTGTTGGGGGTACGTGGACGTTATTACCAGATTCTTCTGGTATCACAACTAACGGCGCGTTTCAAGGTGCGACCGCGGGTGGGAACATGGGTGAAAACGGTCCTCAGCTTTCGTATGATGGTAAAATACTCGTCGTTGGTGAAAAGGATTATGTGGACAATGGTGTTAATGTAGGTAGGGTTCAGGTATTTAGGTATGCTAACGGTGCATGGTCTCAAATGGGCTTGGATTTAGTAGGAGCTACGAGTGGTAGTTTTGGTAACGATGTGCAAATGACCGAGGATGGTATGCATCTCGTTATTGGTCAAAATGCCTCCCCCGACGCTGTATATGTTTATAGATGGAATGAATCTGGAAGTAGTTGGGATTTAAAAGGTTCGTCAATTACACATTCCACTACCGGAGCTCGATTCGGTGAGGCGGTTTCTATATCTAACGATGGAAACGTTATAGCTGTAGGTATGGCACAGGCCGGTGTGGCGGACGGTGCATGGTTCGATTTCGCTGGTCAGGTCAGGGTATACCATTATAATAGTTCGACGAATAACTGGGATTTGAATACGACGATACAATACGAACAGGCAAACAGCGCCGATGATGGAGGAGCAGGGGCTTATGACTCTTTCGGACAGATGGTTCGATTATCTGGTGATGGTAAAAGATTAATCGTCTCCGCGGCAAATGATGATGGTCCTTTGGGCGTCGACCAAGGAAAACTATTAATGTATGAATACATAGGTGGGAAATGGTTGCAAAAGCACCCAGCCTTAAATTACGAGCTAAAGGGTATGTCAGCTAATTCTTACCTAGGTCACGGTACTATTAACCATGATCAAGGTTTCGCCTTTTCACGTGATGGTTCCGTGATCGTTGGTGGTGAATTAGGTGTAGATACAAGTGGATCTAATAATACGGGTGCGTTCCGTGCTTTTGGTATGACTAATAATATAAAGAGTGTGTGGGGAAGTAACGATAATAAAAATTGGACGAAAGTTGTGAATACTCCTACACGTGAAGAGTCGACTTCGAACGTCGCGGGTGTTTCCTTCGGTACCGATGATCGTCTCGAACTAAAAAATTTCGATAACTCCAATTATTTCAAATACCACGCGATCATCGCAGATGCGTTCACGGATTTACGACATGTAAATCTTTACGGTATATCTGAAAAGGGAACCAGTGTTTTGAACGATGGTTCACTTTCTCTTTCTAAAAATCTCACTGTTCCGCGTATTGGACCACCCCTTAACATGGATAAAACACCCCGAAGAGACCGATTACTCGTGGAATATAATACGTCTACGAATCCAATAACAAAGGGGATTGTTCGAGATACGTCCGGTCGAAATAATCATGGTGGATTTATTAATTTAATCTATAGCGGCGTCAACGTATCCGGATTTAGAAATAAAGATGCACCAAATACACACGAACTATTAAATTATGATCCCTTCGCTAAAGCTTTCTTTTTCAAGGCACGTGGGAATTCGGACGCAGATGACGGAATAAAGGTCGCAAACATAGGTTCACACATAAAGGGTAATCATCCTTTAACCGCCTCGTTCTGGGCTAGGTTACAAGGAGACGCGGATCAAGGATTCTTTTATATAGGTAACGAAACACACGACATAAATAAATCGTTCGGTATGCGATTGGATGTGGGTAGTACTAATTATAACATGGAACTTTCCTTGTGTGGTGGTGGGGCGACGAATTTTTATAGGTACGAACTCGGTGACCACACCGGGGGGGATGCGGCGGTGGTTCCAGGTGCCGATCAAAGAGTGGGTGACTTTTTTAATGGCAAACAAGGTTTTAAATGGTTTCACGTGGTTGCCGTATATAACGGAGGTCTTAGGAGTGCAGACGGTGATATATATAGTCACGGTAACACAGACCTTATGAGACTATACATAAACGGTAATGAAGTGTTTACCATGAACAATTCGTCATACGAATCCGGGGTTAATGGTTCATCGTCTGATATACTAAATTTGGATCCGAATCCAACTTTGATAGTTGGTGGTTTTCCAGGTGGCCAAGCTATTGGTAATACGAACACGGCAATGAGAGGTTTCATGTCGAATTTTAAGCTTTATGATTGTGCGCTCACTGGTGAAGAGGCGAAAACCCTGTATGATATGGGACGTTCCGACGAAGGACATCATGTGGTGAACTTTGATAAAACGCGAGTTGGTATAGGGTTAGGAGACGGCGAATCTCCTAAAGGAACTTTAGATATACGAGGAGACTGTATCATAAACAAACATGGACGTGTTGGGATTGGGATCACACAACCAAGAGCACCTCTTCATATCGAATCACACTACGTATACGATATAGGACCGTACATCAAGGATGACTTTCTTTTTTGTGAATGGTCATCTGGTAATGGTGGTCGATGGACCTTAAGTGCAAACGAAGGTGACGATGCTCATATCGGTGGAAGTGATATTAACATGAATCTTGTTTGGGGTGCACTCACCTCTAGTATTGCACCCGACGTGGATAACGTGATGACGTTTGAAAACGACATACCAGGGAACACGGATATAGGTGTCGTTCAGTCATTTACTGGGCAACACAGGTGTGTTATTCCATCCATTCCACTCGCACAGATTGAAGCTTATAAGGGTTATATCGTGTCGGCCGACCAAAATAATTATATAAACTTAAACGGACCCGCTTTAGAAACGGGGGCAAACGCTATCAATATTAACGAATGTATTCCTATAGTATCCTTATCGACTACCAAGAAGGACAAAAAGTGTTTCGGTGTCATAGCCAACGTAGAGGACCCCGGAAAGCGTAAGGAACGAAGTGGGCGTGTTGTTTCACTCTTTAATAAGGAGATTGGTGATACACGTGTCTTCGTGAACTCGTTAGGTGAAGGTGCGATATGGGTGATCAACACGAATGGTACTCTCGTTTCAGGAGATTACATCACGACTTCTGATGTAACCGGTTACGGTGAGAAACAAGACACGGAATTCCTCGCGAATTACACCGTAGCTAAAATCACCATGGATTGCGACTTCAATCCAGTTACTCAATCCGTAAAACAAATAGTAAAGGATGCAAATGGTAACAATATATTAGATGATAATGGACATGTTCAATGGGAAGATCATCCAACAAAAACAGAAAAGGCATACAAAATTAAATATCTCGACGCTAACGGAGTGGAGACTGATGAGGTGAATGCAGTTCACATAGCGGCATTCGTGGGGTGTACATACCACTGTGGCTAACCACCCAGTCGACGTGGTCGATTGTTCCAGATTCAAGACCCTCAAACCCAGTCTCACCCGCGATGAACGACTTCGACGTTCGTGGGTGAATTCTTTCCTCCCCTTATAATAAATGTCGTACTACTCGAACATTGTCAGTATCGTTCCAACCGACATTTATTCTAATGTCACGGTGGCTGAATACTCTAACCTTTCGGTAGAAGACCAGGCGAATTATTTGGAGTGTAACTACTACTCCTCGAACACCGTGGGGTACTACTCGAACCTCGTGGTCTACGACGGTATTGACGTGTTCTCCAACATTTCTTCGAATGCCTATAATGAATTGACTCCCGACCAGCAGAGTGGGTACACACCAGTCATCGAGTACTCGAACGTCGAAACAACCGATAGGCCACACAGGTACGTCAAGGTGATCACACATTATTCGAATCTCGTGGTTTCCAATGTTGTGACTTACTCGAATATAAATACAGAGGAATACAATGCACTAGTGAAAATACGACCTTCGTACACACTTTTCAGAAAGTATGTTCCAACGGGGTATTTTGAAACCACGGTACAGGGGTACGCATCAAAAACTATAGAAGAACGCGAAGGCTACGTTCCGGTGACAATACCCGAACGTGTTATTTCTAATTTACAGCCTTTCTATACCTTTGTCCCAAGTCCCGAGTGACGTTAGTCACTCGTACTCCATTCGTTCCAGTCGCAAAGCGACTGACCCCTTTCCCCACGCTTCCTACAAATTGTGACCCAGTTTCTAAGAAGTTCCCAGTCTCATTAAGTAACGACTTCGTCGTTCTAAAATGAATTCTTTTCCTCCCTTATATTAAATGTCATTCGAACCACCAGCAGGCATTTTGGACATTGGGAATGCCACGCTTCGTGTGGGGAAGCTCGAGGTCGCCGAGACCTCGGGACTCAACCAAGGACTTCAGAATATCGTAAAGAATGATTTACTCATCACAGAAACTGCCGAGTACACGACGAATCAGACGTGGGGTCTCAAGTTACCTACAGCGTGGGTCGCCGATTTTGATATCAAAGGCGGAACGGGTAAGTACGTAGAGTTTAACTTTTACAACGAAGGGTCTACGTCAAACGCTCAGGGGTACACTCTACACTTTGAGGACACGACATTGACCCTCAAGTATGATAATGGAAGTACACTCGCGAGTGCCACGATTCCAACCATCGTCGGTACCTACCGAAAGGTAAACATCTTCTTCGAGAGAAACGTCGTCGCCGTCTCGATCGATGGAACTCGGTATCTCTACGATAAACGACCATCGGTACTTTCGCGTGTCATCAGCACGACCGGTTCAGCCTTTTTGAACACATTCTTCGAAAGTGATCACGGTGGAAATTCGGGTTTCAAAAACCTTCGAATCGTCAATGGACGGTTCATTTCGGACAAAACCAGTAACGTCTCTTTCATCGGGAGCCTTGGTGTCGGTGTGAACTCACCTACCGAAAGTTTGGATGTACTCGGAAATATTAAAACGACGGGAAACGTACACGCGGGAGGAGAAATAGAATTATACTCAAACCTTAATATTCAACAGGTTTCTAATACGGCTACAATTAAGGCGACGTCTAATGTCGTCACGGAGTTCCCCCGATCCAAGAAACTCATCAAGTATCCGAGGGTGGCTTTGACGAGTGCCTCTCAAGATGGGTATGTGGTGACGGAAAGTAGTGAATTCAGTACTACTTCATGGCAATCTTACTATGCTTTTGATAACAATACGGCTGACGGTAGTAACAACAACTGGGCATCGCTACCTGGTAGATATACTAGTTCCGGTCAGACTTACTCCGGAGGAAGTTCACTTGGTAATTACGATGGTGAATATATTCAAATTGAATTGCCTGTAAAGATAAACTTATCACTTGTACGTATATTTCCTAGAACATATGCAACTCCGTCTGCTCAAACACCCAAGGATTTCGTTATCATAGCAAGTAATGATGGAGTTACGTATGATTTACTCAAATCTGTCACAAACCAATCAGATTCTGGAACGTGGATAAATATTGACATACATACTACAAATTTATACAATCGTTTCGCTTTAGTAATATCAAAAGTTATAAGTTCGGATACAGCAGGGATTGCTGAGATTGAATATCACGGCCTCCCCGAATACGACCCCGACGCTCACGGGACCGATGTGGTGGTCAAGTCGGTCCCCAACGTGCCCAACACGGATTGGTTGGAGGTCTACTATGATGCGAAGGAGCCTTCGAGTTACCCGGGCACCGGGGGGACTGTACTGGATCTGAGTGGGAACCAAATTAATGGAACACTCAATGGGGGTGTTGGTTTTGACTCTACGTATAAGGCGTTTACTTTTGACGAAGCCGATGATTATATCACATTAGACACAGGAAAGACTGGTAACTACGTTTTCTCGGTGAGTTTATGGTTTAAGTCGTCCGGGAACAGTATAGAAACACTGTTTCACATGAACGGTGATTACGCGACCAACAACACAGTCTGGCTATACGGTTCTGGAACAAATTTATATATTAGTTTTATAAATAATTCCTATACTTGCGATACAGGTAAGGAGATAGCGGACAATATGTGGCACCACACTTCTTTTGTGTATAATGGAAACGGAGAAAGTGGACGCGATATATACTTAGATGGCGTGCGTCTCAGTGGTTCGGTATCAGGGAGCAGCGCTGGTAGTGACCTAAATCTCACAAGCACATCCTCTATTTCCAGAATTGGGGCGTTAAACTATACATCGGGAATCATTCACAAATTTAAAGGCTCCATCGCCAATTTCCGCCTCTTCAACCGAGCTCTAACCTCCGACGAAGTGTGGCAACTCTACGCTTACCAGAAGGAGTATTTCGGTCACGGGGACTTGTCCATGACCCTCAAGGCTGGGCGCCTAGGGATCGGAACGTCGGAGCCCAAGGTGGCTTTGGATGTGAGGGGGGGCATAGCAGGTCCATTTACAACGTTTTTAACTGGAGATGTCACAACATCTATTGTTACAGCAGCAGCTAGCACATCGATAATTTATCCAGTAACGAGTTACACATTTGACGTTCCGAGTGAATATCACGCATTTGGGACTAAAAATTTGGAAATTTATGGTCAGATAAAATGGTGTGGTGAAATTGATAACCCATGGAATGCTATGTTTTCAGCACGATTATACTATGGTAGTGGTTTAACGAGTTATGTTAACAGTGCTGAGAACACAACTTCGAACGCGAACACACGCAACAATGGTGCCGGGGTACCTTCGACAAACGCTACTAATGATGACTTTATCAGCACATTGGAGGCTTGTATACTTAGTTCCAGATTTTACATACCAAATTGTCCCGTGTCCAACGGTTCACAATTAAAATTAGAATTACGTTTTAGACAGGGGAATGCTAGCTCCTCTGTATATACAAACCGTACGAAAAATGACCTCACGAATGATGTAAATTATGAACGTGGAACCACTAACTTTTTTTTAGCTGTTAAATAATATGGATCTATTAACAACTTTAGCTCATTTAAGACCAGGAAATTCTATAGGCTTCAAAGAAGGTTGTGAAGAAACTCTTTCCAATGTAGTATGGATTTCCCAGAATACATATATTTCAAATAATACAGATTTAGAACTGATCTGGAACGAAGAGGCCGGTGTGTACACGGAGGCACCTTTCACCATTCCGACACAACAAGAGTGTGATGACTATTGGAACAATACACTTAAAAATCAACTAGCATTGAGCACACTCCGCAAAGAACGCAACAAGCGTCTCGCAGCGTGTGATTGGACGCAAGTTAACGACGTTGTTCTTTCGAATGACCGAGAATGGAAAATTTATCGCCAAGCTCTTCGTGACATTACACAAACGACCGAAGACCCCGCGAACCCTGTTTGGCCAACCCAGCCAAGTCCGTAGGACTTGTACTCCTCGTATCTAACCTTCTAAGAATCTTGCAGATTCGTCCAAGCTTAAAAATAAACTCTCACTATAATATAAAATGTCTGGTGGTATCGCCCAACTCGTCGCCGTAGGTGCTCAGGATGTACACCTCGTCGGTCAGCCCGAGGTATCTTTTTTTAGGTCGACGTACAAGCGTCACACGAACTTTTCCCAAACTGTCGAGCGTCAGGTCATTCAAGGCAACGTCTCGAACAACGGTATGTCCACCGTCCGCTTCGAGCGCAAGGGTGACATGCTCAACTATGTCTACCTCGTCCCCAACAACGGTAGCGCGACCCAAGCTATTGGTACCTGGTCTGACGTAATTTCCAAGGTGGAGCTTCTCGTGGGTGGTCAGGTCATCGATGAGCAGGATTCGACCTACTCGACTCTCATCGCGCCTATCCTCTCCGCGACCAACTCTTCCAAGTCCGTCGCCAGCGACCTCTACGGTGGTGCGACTGCCGAGCGGTTCTACCCTCTCCGGTTCGCCTTCTGCGAGAACTGGCAGACCGCCCTTCCTCTCATCGCCCTTCAGTACCACGATGTAGAATTGCGTATCACTTGGGGTGGTTCCGCCGCGAACTACAAGTGGGACGTCTACGCCAACTACGCGTACCTCGATACCCAGGAGCGCGAGATGTTCGCTTCTCAGCCCCTCAACATGCTCATCACCCAGGTCCAGAAGGCCGTGTCTTCCGGTTCCAAGATGCAGGAGCTCAACTTCAACCACCCGGTCAAGTATCTCGCTGCCGGTAAGGCGACTGCTCTTTCCATCCTCAACAACGACAACAAGCTCAAGCTCCAGATTAACGGTACCGACGTCGCCGACTTCAAGTTTGCCGATCCCAACTTCTCCCACGTTCCTCTCTATTACCACACTTCCAACGCTTCCAAGCCCGCGACCCTCAAGACGCTGTTCTTCTACCCCTTCTGCCTCGATGCGGGTAAGCTTCAGCCTACCGGTACCCTGAACTTCTCCCGTCTCGACTCGGCTCGTCTCATCAACGATAACCAGAACGTCAGCGATGACATTTATGCCGTGAACTTCAACGTTTTACGTGTGGAGAATGGTATGGGTGGTCTATTATATTCTAACTAAGTAGTAAAAGATGCTTTGGAAAATATTTTTTCTCCTCTCCATCGTTTTTGTATTGACGTACGATCCTAAGTCCAGGACACTCGAAACCTTTGTCGGTCAGCCCAAAACGCCGTCCACAAACAAATCGTGTGAAAACGCGCATTACGAAGCCGTCCAATTCGCTCAGACCCCGTATGAGTGTCCTACCCCCGGTAAGACCAAGATGGGTGTAATTACTTAAAAAGAAGATGTTAGTTTCATTTATAAATGGTCCCAGTCACGAAGGACACTCTTTTAGTCGTCGCCACCGTCGTGTGTGCCATCGCCGTCGTATTCCTGTTTAAGGAAATGAACAAGGCCAAGAAGGATATCGACGGGTTCAAAAATTTTTCAGCCCAGGTCGTCAGGCACTTGTCGGCCCCCGAGCCCGCTCCAGTTGAGACTGTAGAGAAGAAGGAGGAGGAGATCGAGGAGGAAAAATCCGAGGAATAAACATATCGCCTTATAATAACTTGCGAATGCGCAATGAAAAAGTACAAAGCGATTGCAATACCGGTTAGCTTTGCTGATGGGAAACCTCGGTTTCTCACAGTAAGGGATTGGCGCTTTAAGGATTGGATTTTCGTCACAGGTGGGTGTAGACGACGTGAGATTTTCAATCCTTTACGATGCGCCTTGAGAGAATTAGAAGAGGAGACGCGAGGGGTTGTCTCACTAAAAAACGGAGAATATACAGAATTTAAATTTACAGTCAAGGAGAGCCCAACAGTAGAACTCGAGTACAATGTTTATGTCTTTTTCGTCAATTTTTCTCGTTCGGAACAACAGACCCAGGTCCGAAAGTTCTACGAAGAAAAACACAAAACACAACTGAAGAAATTAAACAATCAACCCATTCGTAAAACCCATGACGAAAACGATTACATGAGTTACGATACCCTCGAGGAGTTTAACTCACGTAAACGTTGGAAACTCATAATCGATAACGTTCTTAAAAACCCTAAATTCTACGCGTGCATAAGTTCTCATAACAGAAAAACCTTCTCTATTAAATAATGAAGTCCAAGGCTTTCATTTTAAGACAGATTGGTGAACTACTCGAGAAGAATAGGGGTATGTGTGAACAGGAAGTGAAGGAATGGATGGCTCAGAATGAGGAAAAGACGGTCTACGAACTACTGACCTTTAAGAAGGAACTTTCACAGTCGAAGGAATATCCAGATGTGTCTTGTATGAAATGGTTTAGAGATGATGAACGATAAAAAGGTATGTTTAAAAAATGGTACGCCAATAATGCGACCAATCTATCACATGTGCTCATGGACGGAGGAAAGCTCTCTGTGCCATTTGATAGGTTGAACGAATTTTATGATGTCTACATAGACGCTGTTACATCTGGAAAGAAGATTTACGTCGTGGAACAGAAGAGTGAGACGTATAACTTTTTCGTCGACATCGATTACAAGGACCCGGAACCTTTGGGAATCGATGAGATTCAGGACATTTCTAAAGTTATTTGTGAGACGGTAAAATTTCATGGTGGTACAGAGTGTCTCATTTCTGTGGCGAAACCTAAACAGTGTGGGTCACTCATGAAGACTGGTGTACACCTGAATTGGCCGGGTCTCGTCGTCGATCAGGCATCCGCCGTCGCTCTTCGGGAACACATACTCGTGTCACTCGCCAAGTTTAACCGAAACGTCGAATGGAATGATATCATAGACGCATCTGTCTACGGAAGTGTCGTACGTCGGTCGAAAGGAAGCGGATTCAGGATGCCATGGTCATATAAGCGAGCGAAACACGAGGCGTGTGGTGCACGAGGGTGTAAAGATTGTGAGAACGGTCAGGTGGACCAGGGTCCGTACCTACCCTTGTTCATATACACGGATGAAGCGAAACGTATAGACCAAAAACCGAGTGTAGAGATTCTTAAGATGGCTGCCGTCAGGACAGATCAGCCGAAGAATGTCACCATCGACGTTCCATCCGTTAAGATCAAAGAGGTTTCCTTTTCACCGGAAGAGACGAGAAATGAAATTTACGATGAAGACCTGAGAAGCATGATTGAAGATTTCGTTCGAAAGAATATGGAGGGTCAGGGTGATGCCTACATCACGAAACTTTTTAAAAATAAGGAGACGTATTACGCGGCGACGACTTCTAGATATTGTGAAAATGTCAAAAGAAAACACGGGTCCAATCACGTGTGGTTCATCATAAGCGGAAGAGAGATTCTCCAGAAGTGTTTCAGCCGACACGAAACGATTGTAGGTCGCTGTGACGGGTTTTGCGAACACTTCTGTGGTCGAAGACATAAACTCACGACTGGTATCGTGGACAAATTGTACCCCGAGAAGGAGGACCTTAAGAAGTGTCCGGAAATCAAAAAATACGTCGAGCAACCCCAGGTTGACGCGAAACCCGACCTCGAATCCTTCATCAACAAACACATGAAGACGGACGGTGATCTACAGGTCGTAAAACTCACAAAGATGAAGGGGTACAGTCTCGCGATGACGACTTCGAGCTTTTGTGAAAACATCTCAGGGGAACACGAAGGTAAATTGATGTCGTACATCATAAAAAAGAATGAAATCACCCAAAAGTGTCCTATTTGTAAAAGGAGCAAGGCGAGAACGCACAAATTACCATCTAAAATTACAGAAAAAGTGCATGTTAAAAGTACTTAAACATTTCGGAACTTAAAGTATAAATGACTGTTACACGTTTTGGCCGAGCTGTCAAGAAACCCGTTCTTTATGTACCCGCGGAGGAGGTACTTCTCGATGATTACGCTTCGGATGAGCATGATTCCGTGATTGATTCTGATATCGACACCGAAGATGAAGAGGGTTTCAGTTCAGAGGAAGACTACGATGATGACGCGGATGAGAATGGTAATCTCAAGGATTTCGTGGTAGACGATGAGAGTGAAAGTGAGGAAGAAGACGCTTAAAAAAAACAAAAACTATATTAGAAAATGGAAACGGACATAGGCAATCCCATTGAGTACAATCCCACGATAGACCCTTTAAATCAGGAGAAGGAAGAGGAGGAAGAGAAGCACGAACAACCCTATTACTTTCATCCCAGTGAGATGAATTACGCCCCACCTCCACCACCTCCCCAGAATGAGAAATTCGATCTATTCACGAACATTGATAAATCTACGTGGATAATCGCGTTTGCTGTTTTCTTACTTGGATTTTTTATGGGAAAGACAATGCAACCCGTCATACTCAGGTATACGTGAGTTCGCGAATACGCCTCGATAACTTGGTATCAGCATCTTCGTAACTCTGAGATTCGACAGGCTTTTGGGGAAACCCACTTAGCCAATGATCCTCGGGTACATTCGAATACGCGACGAACGTGCCTATATCACCGTATATGGGTTTAATTTTTCCAGTCGCATCCCTCTTTATCAGTTGGGATGGATAACCAGGATGCACGAACGCATCATCCGTGTCTTCAACAAAACCGGCAGTTGTCGATGGTTCGGAAACTGTTTTGTTTTTTAAATCGTACGTTGGTTTAAAAAACAAAATAAAGAAAGCCCCAACGAAAAGGATCGTGAGGATAATCCTGAGCATTTTGTTTTATTGTATGTGAATATTATTTACGCAGAAGAAACCTCGGGTTCTCCCTCCTCCTTAATCTCCTCCATCTTTCCGTCGGTCGACTCGGCCGCCTTGGCGTCCTCCTCGCGCTTCCTCTGGCGCTCCTTCATCTCCTCGTTCACAATATCGTCAGCCTCCTTGACGAGCTCCTCCATGGGAGTGTCGGGCTTCTCCTTCTTGAGTCGCTCCAAAACCTCCGCGGGGTGAGAGATGGGCGCCTCGTCGGGCTTGGTGTAAAACTTCGAGTTCTCGTCACCAGGAACGTATCCACCAGCCTTGGTTTCCATCATAGCCGCCTTGCGTTCTTGGAACATACGAGTAGCCTGTGCCTGGTTCTCCTTATAACCAGTCATGATTTCCTCAAGCTTCTCGTTGGTGTAGTGTACGTCCTCAATCTTCGTGGGGTCGGGGGGAATGAGAAGCCACTTGTACATGTCTACGACATAGATGTCAAAGGTGGGATCCTCCTTCTGAAGACGCTTCGCATGGTTCGCAGCCTCGTCGCGGTTCGCGAAGGCACCGCGAATCTTAATACCAAACTTATCATTCTTCTGCGGCGCCTCGGGGCCTACGATGGAGAGGCACGCGTAGATCTGTCCGGGGACGGTGGTATAATCCTGCTCGAGAGACATTATGATTTTATGTAAGCTTAAAACTTTAAGCCATTACTTACGTATCAAATGCACGAATATTGGGACAAACAACCCGTTCCTCGTGAAGGTACGGAACCTGGTGAAATAGATGAGTCTCGTGACATTACGAAAAAGACGACCAAACTTCCAGAGGGTCTCGTATGGTCCTCGTGTACTCTGAAGGAGGCGTGTACATTTTTGAGAGAGTACTACGTAGTACACGGTCAGTTTAAACTGGCGTACACAGTCGAAGGTCTTAAATGGTCCATAGACGATAGCATAGCCATTCGAAAGGTGGATACGAAAGAGATGGTTGGATACATAGCCAGTACTCCTTTAGACGTGAACGTCGAAGGGAAAGAACTCAAGATGACCCAGATTGACTACTTGTGCGTACACCCCTCGTATCGATCGTCAAGACTCGCTCCACTTCTCATCACCGAAATCAAGCGTCGGGCGAACAAGAAGGGTATCTGGCAGGCTATCTATACGGCCGTGACCAAGATTCCCACACCCATCACGAAATCGTGTTATTGGCACAGGTTCTTGGACGTGAAACATCTCGTAAAGACGGGATTTCACCAGACAAATAGAGTCCGTGAGAAGTTTTACGAGATTAGAGGACCGTGTAAACACGCGTGGAGAAAGATGACTGTGGAGGACATACCCAAAGTGACTTCGATACTCAAAGACCACGTGAAAGATGCCAAGATAGCCCCGGTCGTTACCGAAGAGTACGTGAAGCGTGTCGTCCTACCCATTCACTCGTACGTGAACGACACCAACGATGATTTCGTGTCCTTCTATGATATTCCGTATGAACGTCGTGACGGGTCGGGAACCGTGAACCAAGTCTACAGTTTTTTCATGGTCGGTGACGTGTACAACGACGCCTTCCTCATCGCCCGAAATCTTGGATTCCACGTCTTCAATAGCGCCGAAGCGGGTGTGTGTATCGAGACACTCGAGAAGGAAAAATTCATCAAAGGCTCGGGTTCGGTGTACTACTATATGTGGAACTGGCATCTAAGTGAACCACTCGAACTCAAAAAGCTTAAACTTATCATTCCCTAAATGGATATGGAAGAGATTCGTCGAAATCACAACGATGCCAAACGGACGCTCATACACTCCGCGGCTCGTGAAGGTCAACACATTCTCGATGTGGGGTGTGGGTTCGGTGGGGATCTTCAAAAATGGGCGAAATGTGGGGTAAATATTAACATGTGCGACCCGGAGCCGTCAGCTCTAGAAGAAGCCCGTTCGCGTGCGAAAAACATGCACATGCGCGTAAACTTCTACGAGGGTGATATTCGTGACTGTCCAAACAGAAAATTTGATATCGTGTGTTTTAATTTTTCGTTACACTACATCTTTGCATCGAGGGAACTGTTCTTCACTTCGATACACGAAATCAGGAAGCGTATGAAACCGGGTGGACTTCTCATAGGTATCATTCCGGATTCTGAAAAGATTATTTTCAAAACACCGTACCAAGATGATTCTGGGAATTTTTTCAAACTCAAGGAGCATGGAAACGGTGGGTTTGGTGAAAAACTTTTCGTACACTTGACGGACACACCGTATTATGCGGAAGGACCGAAGGCGGAACCGGTCGCATACAAAGACCTTTTAGTGACACACCTGGAAGAGTTGGGGTTTAGTCTAGAATTGTGGGAGGGTCTCAAAGGAAATCCAATCTCGGAACTGTATAGCAAATTTATCTTTGTATATAAGAGATGATGATATTGATTCTTTTATTAATCGTCGCCTTGGTACTCGTGTACACCAGGGAACCGAACGAACTCGTAGAGGTGAAGGAAAAGTACACGGTTCTCAGGAACCACCTTCGGGACACGGACAACCAGAAGTATCACATGCTACACAGGTGTATTCCCATCACCGGTATGAAACGAATGAATGGGTCG
>Ga0209929_1000267_pt1 | contig 20179 bp, 13 predicted proteins | sample SalPon2_C_H2O_MG_2_FD_185731 | JGI IMG/M metagenome (GOLD analysis project Ga0209929, IMG submission 185731) | Salt pond water microbial communities from South San Francisco under conditions of wetland restoration - Salt Pond MetaG SF2_C_H2O_MG... ... | reverse complement strand
TATTAAATCTCCAACTATGGTTGCTGTAGGTAAAGGTGGAAAGATATTATCAAGAGACTGTGATTTGATTATTGCAGATGACATTGAAGATCACGGCACAACAATACAACCTAGTGCTAGAGAACAAACAAGACAATGGTGGACAACTACTTTGTCATCTCGTAAAGAGGAACATACAGCTATTGTTATTATTGGGTCAAGACAGCACCCAGAAGATTTATATAACTTTCTTTTAGAGAACCCACAAGTTACAACAATCGTAGAGGAAGCACATAGTACAGAGTGTGTGTTACCAGAATTAGATATTGATGTACATACTGATTGTATGTTATGGGCAAGTAAGCGTAGTTACAAATGGTTACTCTCTCGTTTACAAGCTGCTGAAACAACAGGTGGTAAAGCTATCTTTGAAATGGTATATCTTAACAAAGCATTCGTAGATGGAATAACAATGTTTGATGTTGAAGAAGTAGATTTGTGTAGAGATGTCAATAGAACAATAGGAAACATACCAGCAGGAACACATTTAATTGCAGGACTTGACCCTGCTTCTACAGGTTTTCAGGCTTGTTTCTTATGGGCAGTCAATACTGATACAGGAAAAATGTATATGGTAGATATTGAGAATGAACAAGGTGGTGGCATTATTCAAGCCAAAGAGACAATTAAAAAATGGTATGAGAAGTATGGACTTGCACATTGGGTTATTGAGGAGAATGGATTTCAGAGAGCAATACGACAAGATAAAGATTTAAAAGATTACTGTGCAAGAATGGGTATTTATTTAGAAGGACATCAGACACAAAAAAATAAATTTGACCCTATCTTTGGCGTTGGAAGTATGAGAGAATTATTTAAAGAGGAATTAATTAGTTTGCCATATGGTAGTGCAGAAAGTGAAACTAAGAGTAATATATATCGTAGGCAACTAATTTATTTTTCTACAGGTGCTAGTAAGCAATCTGGTAGAAACAACAAGAGTGATGTTGTTATGGCTAGTTGGTTTCCTATGAAAGTAATTAGGAGATTACAAAAAGAACGACTAGCTGAGGTAGGATTAGATTATAAACCTAGTTTTGGAGAATGGAATATAAGCGATATGAACGAAAGCCCTTGGGGATAAGATGACACCAGAAGAAATACAACACGCTATTACACAGTTGCATTTTGATAATCAAAGTGCATATTCTACTAGAGGTCGTGTTCGTGCAATTATGAATGGTGGACCTGATGGTATTCTTGCATTGTTAGGCGATCAGCTACAAGGTTTCCAAGATTTCCAAATACCTGTACCTAACTTGATGATGTCAGGATTAGAACACTTAGCACAAAAAATAGGTCGTATTCCAAACCTCAAAGTAGATGTACCTAATGGTAAAGATTCTGAAAGAGCAAGACAGAAAGCAGAAAAGATTGGTCGTATAGTCAATGCTTATGATGAGGTACAAAAATTAGATTTACAAATGCCACAAGTAGGTAGATGGCTACCTGGTTATGGTTTCTCTGTTTGGGTTATTAGAGAAAAGAAAGATGCTAATGGAGTTCCTTATCCTATTGCAGAACTAAGAGACCCTTACAACTGTTTTCCTGGTTACTTTGGTGCAGACCAACAACCAAAAGAAATGGCAATTATTCGTAGAGTTCCAAAAGATGCTTTAGCTAATACTTATCCAAATAGTAAAGATAAGATTATGAAAAAAGATGATGCTTACCAAACAAACATTCTTGGTGTAGGTAACGCATATGCTTCTGCTTATACAGATTCATACAATGGTTCTTGGGCTAACTCCAATGGTGATGGAGATTTAATTGCAGAATATTACAACTTAGATGGAACTTATATATTCCATATGACATCAGGAACTATTCTTGACTTCATACCTAACCCACTTGATAGTGGTCCAGCATTTGTCATTGGCAAGAAATTTGCCTTTGACAGATTGCAAGGACAGTATGACCAAATCATAGGTCTTATGGCTTCAATGGCAAAGATTAATGTGATGTCAATAATAGCTATGGAAGATGCAGTCTTTACAGAAACAAACATATCTGGTGAGATAGAATCAGGACAATATCGTAAAGGTAGATTCGCTGTAAACTATTTATCGCCAGGTACACAAGTCAGTAAACCTGCATCAAATGTTCCTTATCAAATTTTTCAACAGATAGATAGAATAGAACGACAACTTCGTGTTGGTGGTTCTTACCCTGTTTCTGATGATTCACAGTCTCCACTTAGCTTCGCAACTGGTAGAGGATTAGAAGAACTAGGTGCAAGTATGTCTCTAATGATTAGAGAATATCATACTGTTATGGCTGATGCTATAGAGATGATTGATTCTAAGAGATTAGAGTGGGATGAGAAAATGTATGGTGGTAAGACAAAAGCATTATCTGGTTATATGGATAATAAATTTTACTCTGAAACATACAATCCATCACTTGACATACAAGGATCATACAAGACACGCAGAGTGTATGGTGCTATGGCTGGTTATGATGAACCACAAAAGATTGTTACAGGTTTACAGTTATTACAAGCTGGTATCATAGACACACAAACTCTACAAGAAAACTTAGATGGATTAGATAACCTTGTTAGAGTAAACGAAAGAATTACAAAAGAAAAAGCAGATAAAGTTTTATTTGACACATTGTTAGCACAAGCCCAACAGGGTGATGCCAAGGCAACTATGGCTGTTGTACAAATAAGAAAAAATCCAGATGATATGCAAAATATCTTGGATAAATTCTTTACAGCAGAAGAACCAGAGATACCTATGGCAGAACAAGAATTGCTTGGGGGTGCGACCTTACCACCACAGGGTCCACCACCAGGCATAGCACAGTTACTACAAGGATTAGGTGGCTAATGTCAATTAATAAAAAATTTGCAGATATAGTACACAACTCATTAGGTGATGTTGATGAACTTGGTGATGATATATTAATGGATGAAGAAGTTTTCCAACCAAGAATATTTAAAGATGAAATGCCACCAATGGTGTTTCCTTTTGGTTATATGATAATCAGTTCAACTTTTATGTATTATGATGATGAGGAGCAAGATGGCAACGAGGAGTTCTAGTAACAAAGGTACTGATAGGAGAGCATTAAATGTTCCACCACCAGCACGAAATACACAAGACAATACACAAGCTGTAAGAAGAATACCTGGTATGCCTTATGGTGAACAACAAGCATTAACACAACAGCAACAAGCTGCACCATTACCAAAAGATACTACTCCACAAGCACAACCTGCTATGAGGAGACCAATGCCTAATGTAGATGTTTTTGGTGGAACACAAAGAATTAATGAACCTGTTACAGCAGGATTAGATTTTGGTCCAGGTCCAGGACCTGCTATACCACCAGAACAAAATGTAAATGATTTAATATATCAGATGTACGCTATGACAGGCGATATTGCATTACTTCAGTTGGTGGATTTTGACTAATGGTCATTAAAAATTTTGGTTTTGATGATGATTTGTTTGATGACAACTTCCAATTAGAGTTACAATCTAAACAAGATGTATCTCCAGTAGTTTCACAAGAAGAAGCAGAAAGAGCAGCAAGTATTGCAAACTCTTATCCTAACTTACCAGCTAGTGTTATTGCTGCTGCTGCAAAAATGGGATTAGGTTTTAATGACAATAGATTAACTGATATTGCTAAAAAAATAGAACTACAAAGAGAAACACAGTTTAATAAAATTAAAAGATTTGTTGGAGAAAACCCATTAGCTAATCAAGTAAAGAACAATAGATTTTTTCAAGTTATTGGTAGTCCTATAGACAATATACTTAAACCAACAGTTAGAGGTGCTGTTACAGGATTTGTAGATATATACGAAGCTATATTTCCTGCACTTGCTAGAGCAGAAGAATTACAAGACCAAAATCCAGATATGTCTTTTAGTGATGCTTACAAACAAGCAGTTAAGGGTACATTAAGAACTCCTAAAATGTTGGAAGCAATTAGATCAGGCGAACAATTTGATTTGGGTAGAGGTTGGTTAAAACTATCTACTGACCCTTCTGATACAGATGAATACAAAAGATTAGTTGCATCAGGTTATGACCCAATACAAGCAAGACAATATGTATTAGATAATGTACTTGGAGAACAAATAGATGTCGAAGCTAGAGAGACAGCAGAAAACATTGTACAGTTTCAAGGTGAATTAGGTCAGCAATTTAAAAACGCAGGACTTAATCCTTCTGTATCTCCTGGTAGAAAAGTATTTCAAGAATTAGGTTTATATGAATTGTACGAACCTGGAACTAAACAAGCACAGTTTGCTACTGGTGCATTAGACTTTGGTTTTCAAATAGCATCACCAGAAAACTGGGTAACACTAGGTATTGGTCAAGCAAGACAAGCTAGTAAAATGTTTAAAGCAGCAGAAGTTTTAGATGATGCAGGTGTAATTACTAGAGGTATAAGAAGTACATTTCACGGACCAACATTACAACAATATCTTGCAGGTAAAAAAGGTAAAGATTTTAAACAGTTATTATTTGAAAATGCAGACAATCCTTTTGAAATAATAACTCGTACAAAACAATCAATAACTGATGCAGGTTTTTTTGCAGATTTAAAGAAAACAATAAAAGATAATAACTTAACAACATATGATAAAAATGCAGAAAAAATATTAGATGATTTCTTATCAGAAAAAGTGATAAGAGAAGGTTTAGATAAAGCAGAAGGTGTTGGATCAGCAAGATTAATTGATGCTTCTAATATGTATGTACCACAAGTTATTCGTGGTAATGGATTACAAAAAGCTATGCAATTATATTTTGCACCATCATTTGGAAGATTAGTAGATGCTAATGATTCTGCTGGAGCATTAAGAGATTTATATAGATTTGGTTTACAATCTAAAGCGTTCTTAAAAGAATCAGCAGAAGGAACTAACCTTGCTAATAAACTATTAAATAATGCTATAGATGCTTATGGTAAAGGTGGCGACATTGGTGCAAGTTTAAACAAAGTTGTAGCAGACTGGCTTGAAGGAGATATGTATAAAGCATTAGTTGATTCAGGTGTAAAAGAATCTGTAGCAAAAGCAGCTACTAATATTTCAAGAAAATTCAATGATGATGCAAATATTGCTGCCGATATGAATAAAGGAGTTTATGGTATTGATGGACAAGGTAATAAATTTCCAATAAATGAAATATTAAAAGCAAATGGAGTTCCTGATGAAACTGTTAGTACAGTATCAAGAGCATTATTCAGTACACAAATAAATAACACAATATATTTACCAGAACTTAACAAAGTAATAAAAGCTGCTAATCAAATGAGTGATAAATTAAAAAGAGGTAATCTTACTAAATTAGTAGATCAAATTGGTGGAGAGAAGTCAGAAGCATTTATACAATTTTTAGATTGGTATAACTCTGATATATTCAAACCACTTGCTTTGTTAAAACCAGCTTGGACTGTAAAAGTTATTGGTGAAGAACAAATAAGACTTGCAGCAAGAGGTTTAACATTTGCACCATTAGCACCAATACAGATAGTTGCTAGAATGTTTGGTCGTTCTGTTGGTACAGAAGATGCAGGAAAACTTAGAAAAGGTGTTGATCCATTACTACCTAGTGAAGCAGCAGGTGGTTCTTTTGCATCAGATTTAGCGTATCAAGATGCTCTAACAGGATTAAACAATGTAAGAACAATGAGAAGAAAAGCAGTTAATCCTGCTAGATGGCAAAATGTTGGTAAAGGGGATAAAAATTATAACGAAGCAGTAGTTAGAACTATTTATCAAATGATTAATGATGATGCTGTTGTTGATATTGCAAAAATAGAAGCATCTGCTTTAACACCATTACAAAAGCAACAAGAATATAGAAAACTTGCAGATAGATTAAAAAATGGAGATTTAAAAGAAAGACTAGCAAAAGTTGTAGGAGAAGAATCCCATCCATTTAATAAAGCATTACAATCTGATGAAGTTGCTTTAGAGTATGTATATTATTTAAGAGCAAATGTTCAATCATCTCTTGGTGGAAAAGTATTTACAGATCCAGCAACAAGTGCATTGAATTGGGTTCAAAGTTCTGCAAGTCAGCAATTATTAGAAATGGTTGCAAATAAAGGTAAATTTATTACTAAAGAGGGTAAATCAATGGATTTTCTTGCAAGTGCTGCTATTGCAAAATCAAAAGCTAAAACTGAAAAAATTAAAAAGAAATTAGGTGAAAAAGATTTTGAACAAATAGCTGATGATTATATTAAAGGAAAAATATCAGATGAAGATTTAAAAGTTGTTGCACCTTTATTTAAAGAAGCACAAGATGATTTAGTCAATTCTTTCTTAGGAACATATTATGATGAATTGCCTGGTCTTACAAGAGGTTATATTGCACCAACATTTGAAACTGAAAGTCTATATCAAAAAACAATTAATAACGCCTTTGAAGTTTTAATGTCAGTACAAACAAATAAATTATCACGATCTCCTGCTTTTAGAAGATTGTATTGGAAGCGTGTATCAGAAACTATAGAGTTTTTAGGTAAAGATGCTAGAGATGAAATGATTAATATTGCAAATACTTCATTAAAAGAATTTACTAAGTATGATCCAATATTAGATGGTTACTTAAAAAAAATAAATAGTGCAGGATATTCAGGACCTAAAGAAGCTATTACAGATGTACAGCTTTATGACAAGATGATTGCTTCTGATGCTTTGACACAAACTAAAAAACTACTTTACGATATATCAGAACGAACAGTTGTTGGTGATTCACTTAGATTTGCTTTTCCTTTCTTAGAAGCATATCTTGAAATCTTTAAAACTTGGTCAGACATTACAAATAAAGCTGGTGGAAAAAACTTAGTAAATCTTAACAAGCTAGTACAAAGTGGTAGTGAGCCTAACCCACTAGCAGACCCAACAGGACAAAGAGGTTTCTTTTACACTAATCCAGTTAATGGAGAAGAAGTATTTGCTTATCCTGGAACAGGATTAATACAGAAATGGATGTTTCCTGAATTACAAGATACAGGTGTAGAAGCATCATTCCCTGTGTATGTTTCATCTGTAAACTTAGTAGCAGATGTTATGCCTGGCATAGGACCTATTATTAGAGTACCTGCTAGTTATTTCAGAAAAAACTTACCAGAAGAAAGTGCAATAAATCAATTTATATTTGGAGACTTTTCACCACCAAGAGGTTTTATAGAAGGTGCAGTACCATTTCCTGCTTGGCTTAAAAAGTTTTATCAAGCATATCAAGCAGGTGGAACAAGCAGTCCAGAACTAAATAGATTATTTAATAATACAGTTATAGATACTTACAAAGCATTAACTTATGCAGGTGCTATTGATGACAGTACACCTGAAGGTGCAGAAAGTGGTTTAGAACTTGCAACAAATTATGCAAGAAAAATATTTATTATTAGAGGAGCATCACAATTATTAGGACCAACAGGTGCTGCTTCTCCACTATGGTCTGTAACAGAGAAATCAGGTAAATCATTATTTATTGAAGCATTAGCAGATACATACAGAGATTATAAAGCTGCTGCTGATGGAGATGATTATGGTGCAACACAAAGATTTATACAAGAGTTTGGAGTTGATCCAACTGCTATGCTTACTTCTAAATCTAGGTCTGTAGTAGCAAGACCAGCAACAGTATTTAGTGCAGAGTGGGCAAGACAAAATAAAGACTTGTATGATGATTTCAACTCTACTGCATTTTATTTAACACCAACTGATGTAGATAATGAGTTTAGTTATGATGCTTACCTTAATGCACTAGAAGAAGGAACATTAGCACCAAGAACACCTGAACAATGGGTACTAGCAAAGAATAGATTGTTAGGTTCTATTGCTTATGAAAACTTTATTCGTAATACAAAAGTAGGTGGAGTAACTCTTATGAATACAAATACTAAAACAGCACAGTTACTTAAATGGACAAAACAATCACAGTTAATGAATCAATACTGGGGTTATGGACAAGATGCTGGTTTTGAAGTAGATAAACCAGATACAGATTTCTTATTACAAGAAATGGGTGGACAAACTTATTTACCAGATCGTACATCTAGTTTTAAACAAGGTTGGATAAAATCTGACTATACACCAATAGATAAACTTAAAAATAATAATGCTGCTATTGCTTATGGTAAGTATAGAAAAGCATATGATGCTATAGTTGCAGAATCTATTAATAGAGGATATGCACCAAGTTCTATTAGAACAAATAGAGAATTAGTAAAAGCAAGACAATACTTACGAGAATTAGCGACTAAACTAATATTAGAGTACCCTGAATTTGGTCCTTTATACAATAGTATTTTGGAAAACGAATTAAGAGAAGAAGTATCAGATATAGAATTATTAGGTATGTAAATGAATGATATAGATAAATTTGTACAAGCATTAGTAGAACAAGATAGTTTAGCTGGACAAAACCCAATTCTTTCAGAGAATGATATTCAAGAAATGAAAATGATGGGAACTATTGATGACATACAAGCATTTGCTATTACAAAAGGATTAGATGCAGCAAAAGTAAATAACGCATTAATTAATGCAGGTTTAGAGACAGGTGCAGGTGGAATAGATGATTTTGATGTTGCAGGTTTATTTGGATTTGGTGCTGATGCTTTACCAGGTATTATAGGTGGTTTACCAAGTAGTTATACACCAAGAAATCCTGCTGATACAGATTTTTATAGAGAAGGTGATGAATATAATATCTTTGCTAATTTACCAGTAGAGGACTTATATGGATTACAGGCTAGATTAATTCAAGGTGGATTACTTGCTAGAGGTGGTTTCACACCAGGAGATTTTGATTCTGCTACTGCTAGTGCTATGAGATTAGTATTGGGCAGACAAAATAGAATAGGCGTGAAGTCTGGAGAAAAAGATATTGCTTGGAATGAATCGTTATTATTGTATCAAAACGAACCATTACCAAGTGGAGAAGAAGTATCAGTATTTTTACCACCTGATTATGCAGAAGTATCTACAAGAATTAGAAACTTATTTACAGAAAATTTAGGCAGACAACCTAAAGGATATGAATTAACATTATTAGCAGAACAGTTTTATGCAGATGCAACATTACAATCACAGCAACAAGCTGAATTACAAGAAAAGGCATTAGGACCTACTGTAAAAGAATTAGAGACAGGTAATTTCGGTAATAGAGAATTACAAGAAGTTGTATCTGAAACAGGATTACAAGAGGTATCTCCTACAGGTAGGTTATACGAAAACTTTAATAATCTAATACAGAAAGAAAAAGATAGGTTAGGAGCTAACGCTGATATACAAACAACTGGTCGCAATATGCTTGGTACTATTCTCGGTACAAGGAGATAATATGGCAGATCAAAGAGAACTAGAAGCATTTAGAATAGCAATCGCACTTACAGAAGGTGGTGGAAAAATAGATTACAACCAAGTTAATCCTGCAACAGGTGCATATGGTGCTTATCAATTTTTACCTGGTGAACATTGGGATTGGTACAGAAGTAAAGTAAAAGGTTTTGAAGATGCAAATATTGAAGATCCAAGAGTACAAGATGCTGTTGCTAAATGGCATTTTAATAATAATTATAATGATTTAGGTTCTTGGGAACTTGCAGCTATTGCACATTTCTACGGAAGAAAAACTGCATTTAATGCAAAAGCAAATGGTATTGATTCTATAAAAAATAAAAAAGATGCAACAGGTGTAACAGTAGATAAATACATAAATATTGCTATGGATTATTTTAAGAAACAACAACAATTATACGCAAAAATAGATAAAGATGTACAGTCTCTTAATTTACCAGATTTTGATCAAGCAGGATTTACTGGTCAATTTCAACCAGAAAATATAGTTAATAAAGAAGCAGCAGGATTATTAGATGTTCTCACTAATGCTATGAGTGATGGTGGTAGGAAAAAATTTCCTATGAATACTAAATCACAATTTAATAGTCAAGTACCAAAAGCAGCAGGTTCTATGGAAGATGCTAAATACAAAACAAGAATCAATAGATTGAAAGCTAATATAAAGTAATGGCAACTAGACAAGAAATAAAACAAATTCAACAAACTTTAAAAAATCTAGGATTTGATCCAGGTCCAATAGATGGATTAGTAGGACCAAGAACTAGAGGTGCAGCACAAAATTATGTTAATAGTTTAAGTGGTACTGCTGGTAAAGCAGCTTATGAGTATTACAACAATGCTTTAGGTGGATTAACTTCTAAAAAAATTATTGCTCCTAAAGAAGAAGAAAAAAAAGATAAATTTATTTTATATGACAAAGAAGGAAACTCTTATTCATATGATGTATTTCCACAAGCACAAGTAGATGCTGGTATATTATTTCAAGAAAAACCAACTGGTCAAGAAGAAGAATCTGTAGAAGATGAAGTTGTAGAAGATGAAGTTGTAGAAGATGAAAAACCAAAAGTATCTAGTAGAGATGATATAAGAAACATACAAACATTTCTTAAAAATGCAGGATTTGACCCAGGTCCAATAGATGGATTAGTAGGACCATTAACTAGAGGTGCTGCATTAAATTATGTAAAAAGTTTATCTGGTCAAGCACAAAAAGATGCTTATAAATATTATAGTGAAAAATTAGGTGGTATAGGTGAATTAGATATTGATACTACTACAACAGATGATGATGAAGAATTAGAAGAAACAGAAGAAGGTGGCAAAACATTTGAAGAAATTTTAGCAGGTATACAATTTGGTCCTTCTATGAGTGCAAATGCTACATCTTATGAAATAGATAAGATAAACAAAGAATTAGGACTAGAAGGTAGCACTTTAGATAGTGCTATGGAAAGAGCAAAAATAACATTAGAAAATCCTTCTATAGTTTATGGTGATAAAGAATTTAAAGAATTGCAAAATGAAATATTTAATAATTTAACTGTTGCATTAGGTAATGATGATTCAAATACTGCATCTCGGTTAGGTTCTCTTTTTAGATTATCAGCCTTAGGTTTAGGATATGGTGTAAAAATGGCAACAGGTTTAATGGAAGAAACTTTTGCTACAGCAGTAAATGCTTTAGGAGATGCTTTTACACCAGATAAAGGTGGTGTATTAGATAATTTTATTGATGCAGTATCAGGTAACATAGGAGAAAATACTGCAAGTACTTGGTGGGAAAGTATATCTGGAAAATATAGATATGATACATTTACAAATAAATTTGTAGATGTATCTGATGGTTCAAAAAAAACAGCAAAAGAAGTAGTACAAGAAAATAAAGATGTAGTTATAGATACAAATACAGCACCAGGTGGTGCAGGTGGTGGTGCAGATGAAGGTCCTTTGTACTGGGGTAGATATGATAGTGGTTCTTGGGCTACTTCTACAAAACCAGGTAAACCAGAAGGTTTTAAATGGGCTTGGGAATTAGATGAGTTTCCAGATAAGAATGAAGATTTATATACATCAGATAAATCTATAGAAGATATATTAGGTTTAGTTAGTGAACCAGAAGTTATAAATATAAATAATCAAATGATTACTTTATATAAAAGAGGTGAAAATCCTATAACTGTTCCTGCTACTGATGTTGGTCAATATTTAAGTAGAGGTTGGAGTACAACACAACCAGTAGAAGGTGGAATTGTAGATATATCAGTAGAAGGTACAGATGAAGTAGGACCAGGACAAGTAGTATCTGACAAACTTAACGAGTTTAACAATGTACCACAGAACTCTATATTGATAGAAGCAGGTGGACAACTCTTTTTAGGTTATGAAGTACCTGGTGCATATGGACAACTTTACAATGGTAATCCAATCTTTATGTTGTATGAAGTATTAAACAATGATGTTTATGAAGCAGGAATATTAACAAAAGGTGCAAGTCCACAGATAAATGTATCACTTGGATCAGTACAAGATTTAAACCAATATGGAATTATTGTTGGTGGTACAGATGAATTAACAGATGATGTTGAACATCCATTTATTAGATTCACAGAAAACTTTGAAGCTGGTAAAAGAGTAAATCCTTGGCTTAATGACACAGAGATAAATCCTTTAACTGGTGTAACTTATCAACAAGAAGCTATAGAGTTTTTAGCAGAACAAGCATTGGAACAATGGACACCAGAAACTACACAAGTTAGATATGAAGGTTCTGATTGGTACAGGAAATCTACTACTGCACAAAAGACTTGGCTTACAACATTACTTACACAACCACAACAAGCAGAACAAGATATACAAGATAAAAAAATAGAAGTAAAAATTGCTATGGAAGCAAATGGTATTGCAAGTCCACCAGATGCTTTAGTATCTTGGGTAGCAGATAAAGCAGTTACAGGTATGTGGACACAAGTTTATACAGACCAACAGATAGCTTTACTTGCTGATCCTTATAAACCTGGTACTAGAGATACAGGTATGGTGAACTTTATAGAAGGTGTTGGTGTAGGAACACTAGATAGATTATCTGTAGGTGAAAAAACAGTAAGAGATTTATATAGAAGATATTTAGGTCCTTCTCTTGGTAACGCTAGTAACGCAGAGATTGCAGAAAAAGCAGGATTATTAAGGTCTGACCCTGATGCAGAAGAACAATTAAAATCTTATTTAGAACAACAAAGACTTGCTATGTTTGGTAATTACACAAATCCAACTTTGACTTACAATGATATTGTGCAACCTTATAAAAACTTAGTCAATCAAGTGTGGGGTCAAGAAGTAGATGAAACACAAGACTGGTTTATAAAGATGGTACAAGACAATGACATTGAGAAAGCATATAAAACATTGAGAGAAAAAGGAATAGATCAAGGTGTTGAAAGAGTGCAAAATCAAGCATTAGATGATTTACAAAGAAGTATAGGTCAAGGACAGATACAACAAGATTTAGGAGCTAATAGATAATGGAAGGTTTATTAGAAAAAGCAAGAGCGTTATATCCAGGATTACCTGAAAGTTTTATACAGTTATTTGTAAATTACTGGGAAAACACAGGAGATGCACAACAAGCTATTAGCCAAACAAGACAAGACCCAACATACGATACTATTTTTCCTGGTAATAAAACAGAACGAGGTCAGATTAGATATGATGAGGTTACTTACTTTGCATTAGAAGATTCTTACATAGGTACACTTGCAGAATATGGAGTACCAAGACAAACTTCTTTAGATATATTACAAGATAGATTTGTTAATTTATTAGAGAATGAAGTATCTGCTAATGAATTTAGACAAAGAGTTGCAGCAGTATATCAAGGAATACAAGAAAATATACCACAAGTACAACAATTTTATGCTGATAACTTTGGTATAGACCTTGATGAACAATCAATATTTTTAGGAGCATTAGACCCAACAGTAGGAGAAGATATTGTTGCTGGTAAGATTACTACAGCTCAAATTGGTGGAGAAGCAAGGAGAGCAGGATTTACTATTTCATTAGAAGAAGCACAGAGAATACAACGATCAGGTTTATCACAAGCAGAAGCTAGAAGATTATTTGCTACTGCTGAAAGAGAATTACCACAATTACAACAGTTACAAGCTGCTAGAGGTATTGCACCTGAACAACAAATAGGATTGACAGAGTTTACAGAAGCAGCAGTATTCCAAAGCCCTGAAGAATTAGAACAAATAGAAAGACTTAGAGCAGAACAATTATCAGAGTTTACGCCTACCACAGGTGCTGCTAGGCAAGGTCGTAGAGTTACAGGAATCGTAGAAGAATAACACAATATATTGTGTATTAAATCCTTGACATACCAGATATAGTGGTATAATAAAATTATCGCATAGTGGTAGTCTGCGAATATAAATTGACTCTGCACTCTCCAGTTTATTTCTGGCGTATAAACTGCGTATTACAAATCGCCTAGTATCTGAATAGCCCAGAAGTGGCTGACAATTCTAGTTATTCTTAAATTTATTTATTTGTCGCCTATCGCATAATATTCCCAAGGATTATGTAGTTAGTAGAAAACTTGGTGTAGGAGAGAAAAAATGGAAAACGAAAATACAGTAGAAGAAATGCAAGACAATAATGCTATAAAGCAAATGCGTGAACGCATTAAAGAACTTGAATCAGTAGAGAAGGAATTTAAGTCTGTACAAATGGCTAACGCTATTAAAGATGCAGGTTTTGATCCAGACAATGGTGCAGGTAAAGCATTAAAAGACTTGTACAAGGGTGAGTTACAAGCAGATGCAATCAAAGAGTTTGCATCTCAATATGGTTGGGGTGATGCTCCAGCAGAACCAACCCAAGAAGAATTGCAACGACAAAGAGTTGTTTCTAGTCAAGACAATTTAGATACTGTTATAGAAGCATCAGTTCCAGTTGAACCTGTAGGACTAGATGACCAGATAGCACAAGCACAAGCTGATGGTGATTGGGCTACGAGTTCAGCTCTCAAAGCAGACAAATTAAAAGCACTATTAAAAGATAAGTAAAGGAGAAAGATTTAAATGGGTGCAGTATCAGGATTGGGAGATTCATACGATCTCCCTAATTATGTGGGTGAGTTATTTAATGTAACTCCAAACGATACACCTTTTCTTTCTGCTATTGGTGGAATGACTGGGGGTAAATCAGTTACCTCTAAGCAATTCACTTGGCAAACAGTTGACAATGCAGCAGCAGCTCAAACAGCAGTTGTTGAAGGTGCAGACCCTGTTTACGCAGAGAGAACAAGAAGCGAAGTAACAAATGTTACTCAAATTATGCAATATGGTGTAAATGTATCATATACAAAACAAGCAGCAACAGGAAACCTTAGTGGAGAATCCATTATTGGTAACCAACCTGTACAAGATGAATTAGCCTTCCAGTTGGATATGGCTATGAAACGAGCAGCTAGAGACATTGAGTTCTCTTTCTTGCAAGGTACATATGTTGCAGACACAGACCTAGCAACAGCTAGAAAAACAAGAGGTATGCTTGAAGCTATTTCAACTAACGAAGTTGCAGCAGCTGCAGCAGCCCTTGACCAAGCTAAAGTTGATGCAGCGTTAAAGCTAATGGCAGATTCAGGAGCTCCATTCGAGATGCCTGTAATTATGGCTAATGCTTTCCAAAAGCAAAAACTATCATCTATCTATGGAAGTGCGTTATCACTCGCTCCTAGAGATAGAAATGTTGGTGGTGTAAATATCCAAACAATCGAAACTGACTTCGGTGAAGTAGGTATTGTTTATGATAGACACCTTCCTGCTGATGATGTTATCATCGTAGACCTTGCGTTCTGTAAGCCAGTATTCTTGGACATTCCAGGAAAAGGACACTTCTTCGTTGAGCCACTCGCTCAATCAGGAGCTGCTTACAAGTTCCAAGTATATGGTGAAATTGGTTTGGAATATGGTCCAGAACAATTCCACGCAAAAATTACAAACCTATCTACTTCCTAATAAGTAGTTAGATAGTATATTTATTAGAGGGAGATAAATACTTCTCCCTCTAGTAATATGGAGATATATGGCAGCAGTAAGCACACTCGTAGACAGAATTTATAGAGACTTCTTAAATAAACCAGATGATCTAGCAGCATTTTCTAGGTTAGAAGGAGCTATTACAGATTCAGATATTACATTAGTATATGAAGATGGTTTGTTTTCATCAGAGGAAGAAAATTTATTAGATAGTGGTGCATTAATAGAAATTAATCAAGAACTAATGCTTGTTACTTCTGCTAATACTTCAACAAGAACTATAACAGTATCAAGAGGGTATCAAGGAACAACTGCTTCAGCACATTCAGATGAGGATAATATTTATTTAAACCCAACATTTCCTCGTAAGTCTGTATTTGATGCAGTATCAGATAACATTGTTCGTTTATATCCAAGTTTATACAATGTAACAACTACATCAGTTACATCAAACTCTACTTATGCAGAAGTACCTGCAAGTACAGTAGAGGTATTAACTTCTTATGTACAAAACTCTAGTGGAGAACAATATACTTCTGCTGGAATAGAACTACTTAGAGATTTCCCACCTTCAACAACAAATACTGCTGTACAGTTTTATAACACTTCAACAGGTAAAACTGTCTACTTAGTAGTCAAAAGAAAGTTTGTTAGACCAACTGCTGAAACAGATGATTTATCCACAGATTGTTTGTTAATAGATGAGTACCACCAAATAGTTATGATTGGTGCTGTAGCAGATATTGTAGGTGCTACAGATATAGATGCAACCACACAAGAGTTTATTACAGAAAGACTTGCTGCTGAAAGTTATCCAGTTGGATCAGGCGAGAGATTAAGAAACGCACTACTTAGACTTAGGTCATTACTAATAGATGAAGCTAGAGGTAATTTGCGTTCTCTATATCCAGCACCTGTGTCCATAATGAACATAAACTATAGTGCATAATGGCAGTTCTACCAAGTTCTGCTAACACAGCCAATCCACAAGGTTTAGGATATGAAGCAGATTTAGATGATTTATTTTTACGATTTGCTGCTGGTCCTGGTAGGCAACTTCGTATAGACACAGCACCATTACAGGCACAATCTATTAATACATCAGAGACACCTGAAGATTTCCAACAAGAGTTTGGTCAGATTTATTCAAGAACTGATTTCTCTGGTGGTGAAGGTTTAGACAAAGCACATAGAAGAAATGGTACAGACACAGATTATGCACGATACTGGGATAGTAAAGGTGTAGATGTCTTTGGTGGAGATAATGATGAAAGTTACAATGTTAAATTATTACACGACACAGAGGATTTAGGCGTATCATTATCAAACGATAATAACTATATGACACAAACTACAAATGGTAATTTGTATTTAGCTGATGGTACAACCTTATATGAATCAAGTGATGCTGGAGAAACTTGGTCAGCTATGACTACTACTCCAATAACAATTAGTTATGATATTACTGGACTTGCTGCATTTGGTAACTCTGTTTATATCACAACATCTGATGGTACAAATGGACAGTTCTTACATTATGACCCAGCAGCAGGAACACCTTGGCATAACCATAACACAGGTTTTACTAATAATAACTTTCAAGGTGTATGGTTTACAAAAGGTTCTTTATTTTTATCAGGTAAAACATCAACAGCAGAATACTTCTGGGATGGCGATCCATTTGCAGATAGTTTTTCTTCTTCATTTTCTACAGGTTCTGCATTATTTAAAGTAGAACCAACACACGAGATAACATCTGTTATTGATGGTGGTGCAGTAGTTCTTGCAGGTAGTACAGATGGACATATTTATTCTTTAAAGATTGATGATGGAACTTGGTCATTAAAAGGACAAACTGAAATACATTTTGAAGAAATACATTCATTGGCTGCAACAGAGGGTTTAGTCTTTATAGGAACAAAAGGGTATCAGTCAAATACTGGTAGATTTTACAGAGCAGAATTAACAGTTGCAGATAACTTATATGTTTTAACGAATAGACAACTTATTAAACAATGGGATAATGGCGTAGATCAAAGCCCACATTCTATGTTTGTTACAAGAGATAGTGTGTATATGGGAATACACGAATCAACAACAGAAACAAACTTATGGAGATATTATTTACCAACTGCTGGTATTGCTAGAGATTTATCTGTAACACATACTGCTGATAGTGATGCAAAGATACTAGGTATTACACAAGTAGGTACAGCAACACCACTTTTTACATTTGTTGTATCTGGTGTAGGTGTATATAAAGAGAAAACTACTTATGTCAGTTCAGGATATTTAATTACTGCATTGGCTGACTTTTATACATCAGAGAAAAAACAATGGGTTGGTGGTAAATTAAACACAAACTCTATTTCAGCAGGAACTATAAAATTATCTACTTCTGTAACACCAAGTGATATTAATGACAACACTTCTGCTACTTGGACAGAACAAATTGTGGTTACAGGTGGTACTGCTGGAGATGAACAAATTATAGAGAATGTTCTTGGTAGATGGATTTCTGCAAAAATAGATGTTTCAACTGATGATATTAATGTTAGTCCAGAGTTATTATCTTTTGCTATTAGAGGTTTCCAGTTGGTAGAGGATTTGATAGTAGAAATGCCTATTAATATTTCTGACCAAATAGAAAGACCATATAGAAAAGCATTACGAGTTGATGGACAAGGAGATTTAATTTATAGAGCATTACGCAATAAAGAAGGTAGAAATGTTCAATTAGAGATATACAGACCACAAACCTTTTTGCGTGGTATTATAGAGAATGTATCAGCACCTGTTGAGGAAATATCCCCAAGAGGTAGCGTTACAGCGTACTGTTTAGTACGATTTAGAGGTAGCAAAATATTTACTGTTTCCTCTACAAGTAGTAAATTAGGAACAGGCTTATTAGGAGTAAGTAGATTAGGATAGAATGACAGCACAAGAAACAAAACTTTTAAATGCTTTTGAGACAACCTTAGCAACCACTTTAGGTGCTTCTGGTACAACAGTTACTTTAACTGCTGTAACTGATTCAGCTTCTAATAATATTGAAGCACCTTGTTATCTTGTTATTGAACCAGATTCAGCAACACAGAGAGAATATGTATTAGTCTCTGCAATTAATATTTCAACAAAAACTATTACATTAGGTGATGGTGGTGCTTCGTATCGTTATCTTAAAGGTTCTGCTGCTACTTCAGGTTTATCACACGCATCAGGATCAACAATTCGTTATGTTGCTATGGCACAACACTTTGAAGATTTAAACGATAGAATTGATGCAAACTTTAATGAAGCTGGAACAGAGATAGTTGCAGGAAATGCAGTTAAAGATGAAGATACAATGTCATCTGATTCTGCTGTACACTTAGCAACACAGCAATCTATTAAAGCATATGTAGATAGCCAGGTTACTGCACAAGACCTAGACTTCGCAGGTGATAGTGGAACTGGTCAAGTAGATTTAGATAGTCAGACATTTACTATTGCTGGAACTTTAAACGAGATTGAAACATCTGCGTTAGACCAAACAATAACAATAGGTTTACCAAGTTCTATAACTGTAGATGTTGTTGGTAACCTCACAGGAAATGTAACTGGTAATGTAACTGGTAACTTAACAGGAAATGTAACTGGTGATTTAACTGGAGATGTAACAGGAAATGTTACAGGAAATGTTACAGGTAATGTTACTGGAGATTTGACAGGAGATGTTACTGGTGATTTAACTGGTAATGTTACTGCTACTTCTGTACTTGCAGATGGAGTAACAGCTACTACTCAAACTGCTGGAGATAACTCTACTAAGGTTGCTACTACTGCTTATGTAGATTCTATATCTGTAGATGATGACTTAAACTTTGGTGGTGATACAGGTTCAGGTACAGTAGATTTAGACACACAGACTTTTACAGTTGCAGGTACAACTAATGAGATAGAAACAAGTGCAACTGGACAAACACTTACAATAGGACTTCCTTCATCAATTACAGTAGATGTTGTTGGTGCATTAACTGGTAATGCTAGTACAGCAACAACATTAGAAACAGCAAGAACAATAGCAGGTGTATCATTTGATGGATCAGCAAACATAGATATTCCAATAGATAATTTATCAGATGTAGTTTTAACAACTCCTTCATCAGGTCAAGTATTAGAATACAATGGAACAAATTGGATTAATGCAACATTAACTTCAGGAGATATTACAGGAGTAACAGCAGGAACAAATCTTAGTGGTGGTGGAACTTCAGGTGATGTTACACTTAACTTATCAATAGATAGTGAAGTTGCTTTTGCAGACCAAACAGCCAGTGCAGTAGTATTAAAAGATTATGCTGAAACAGATGTTGCTGTAACAAGTTCTAGTGGTGTAGTATCTATTGATCTAGCAAATGGAAACACAGGAACAATAACCTTATCTGAAAATATTACAGATATAGATTTTACTAATGTTCCAACTAATGGTGTTTCTACTTTTACTTTACAAATTACACAAGATAGTACAGATAGAACAGTTGCAATTAATGCAGTAACAGTAAATGGTGGTGGTAATGTAACTGCAAAAACAGCAGGTGGTGCAGGTTTTACAATGAGTACAGGATCTGGTGCAATAGACTTAGTTACATTTTTATTTGTAGATGCAGGAACACCATTACTTAATGCACTACAAAATTTTAGTTAGGAGTTAGCTTATGCCATTAGGTGCAGCAAGATTTGGACTTCTTGGAGGAGTTGCAGATTTAGG
>Ga0209929_1000262_pt1 | contig 20303 bp, 28 predicted proteins | sample SalPon2_C_H2O_MG_2_FD_185731 | JGI IMG/M metagenome (GOLD analysis project Ga0209929, IMG submission 185731) | Salt pond water microbial communities from South San Francisco under conditions of wetland restoration - Salt Pond MetaG SF2_C_H2O_MG... ... | reverse complement strand
CAAATTCATCTAGATTCTAACGTCCAGGACACTCCATAATATCGTGAATCAACATCTCGATCGTCTCGATCGATGTCGTCGGCATACATACAATATGCGCCGTCGACCCAGAGACGGCGAGTTGGTACTTGATGACGATGTCGTCGGGTGGGCGATCGATCACCAGCGTCGTCGACCCATGGAGAAGGTGGCAACGAAGGTGTGCTGCGACGAACGCGTCGACTGCGGCGACGGCCGTCGAGATCGCGTCGGTCGCGCGTGCTTCGAGACCGTGCGACCCCAGTTGCGATAAGATCGCCCAGAGCTCGATCACCACTTGGCCGTTGCGGGAGCACGGGATGGTGACGTCGCGAGCGTGAATGTACTCGATCGTTTCCGCGAAGGCAGCGATATTTCGTTCACGGCATACGTAAATCCCACACGGCGCCGTCGTCCCCAGAAATTTGTGCCCGCTCGTACTGATCGAGTCGACGCGGTCATTGAACGAGACGAAGTGCGCATACCCTTCAACAAACGGGAGAAATGAACCGGTAAACGCCGCGTCGATGTGCATGTACGACGCAACGCCATCATCGAGTACATCGTCGAGTATCCTCGCGAGTTCGTCAATATCGTCGATTGATCCCGTCATTGTCGTACCGACCGTCGCGATCACGAATGCGGGACGGGTCGGGTCGAGTTTCTTCCGAAAGTCGTCGTACTCGAGACGTCCGAGCTCGTCCGCATTGATCTCGACCAAATCGAGGCCGAGAATCCTCGCCGACTTCTTCGATGAATAATGCGCATCTCGACTCACGTATACGCACCCACGCCCATGTAACTCGCGGGCATTGTACATTGCTTGCGTTATCGCCTCGGATGATGAGCTCGCTACGAACCCCCATGCATCGTCGTACGGCAACCCCCAAAGCTTGGCGAAATACTGGAGAACGCCGAGCTCGAACGGGTGTGAATTCAACGAGAAAATAGCGCGCTTCGACGGATCGCCAACGTTATTGAGTAACGTGCCGCTGGCGGCGTCGATGATATCCAGGTCGACACCCGAGTCGAGGTTGGCCGGGATGAGGGGGTACCCGAGTTGCGACTCGGCGCGTTCCTCGGCATCGTCGATGTACTGCTGAACCACCCGGCGGACGGTATGCCGCGTCGTCGACGCGCGCTGGTATCGCGACGACGTGAGTACCGGGATGCACCGGGTTGGGTTTGCCGCGTTGACCGCGTTGGTCGCGTTGGTCGCGTTGATCGCATCCAACATGTCGAATGTTAAAATTTTATATTGCACAACATCATCACTATGTTCGATAAGTTCCAGTCCACCATCCTCGCCATTGCGCTGTTCATCATCATCAGCTCGAAACCCGTCTACGCACTAACGAATTCGCTGCTCCCCAACATTGAAACCCAGCGGTACGGTGCACCGACGCGGGTTGGGTTGGTCATCCACGCTGTTGTGTTCGCGCTCACGTTCACGTGGTTGAAAAAGCTGCTGAAGCGGTAAGATCGGCAGACCAAAATGATTATCTCGATCGACGGTAATATCGGAGCGGGAAAATCCGAATTGCTCGAATATCTGAAACGTATCGTCCCTGACGACGCGTCGGTCGACTTTTTTCCCGAACCCGTTGACGAATGGCACGAGCTCTTCGTCAAATATATCAAAAATAAGAAACAATACGCGCTCCCGTTCACGCTCGAAGTCCTCCGCCAATTCGGACGAATCCCCAGATCGCGCGCCACGCACCAAATCGTCGAGCGCAGTCCGCTCGCAACGTCACACGTGTTCAACACGATTCTGAAAAACGATGACGTGCTCGTACCGAGTGACGACACACTTATCGATTCATACATCACCGAGTACGGTTGGGTACCCGACGTCATACTCTTCCTCGATGTCGACAGTTCGACGTGTACGGACCGAGTCGAATCTCGCGCGCGCGAAGGTGAAGAAGCGATCGGGTACGAACACCTTCGTGCGGTCGAGTTCTATTATGACAAACTGCTCGCTAGCGACCACGTTAAGAACATTCGCATCGTACGATGCAAACAAGCCGCGTCCGAGACGAAGGACGCGTTTCATGCCAGGATCGGCATTCTCGTGAACGATACCCTCGCGCGCTCACCGCCGGATCATGAAGTACAACAGCACCGCCGTCATCAAAACATGTAACACTACGAGCATTGCAATTAGTTCCATCACCCGTACCTGGAACGCAAACTTGGTCGATAAGTGCGAAATGACCGGAGCGACGATACAATCGACGACCCGGGTTGTTACAATGTCGTCTTCGCACAGTTTTCCCGTTCGCTCGACGAGTTTGGTCAGCGCCTGGTCGATAAGTTCGTCCATTTTGAATCGGTACAAGAATAAAATTCTTTTTTGAAAAACAGACTCTTTCGAGCATTCGAATGACCGAATGACCGCACCGACTAGATTGGACGAGCTCTTATTCAACCGCGTCGATGGTGGCGACTTTGTCGAGTCCGTGGGCCGATGGATCGACGAGGCGTCGAACGATATTCTCTGCATCGAAGCAACGCAAATCGGGTGTGGTGTCACGACCATGATCGAGTTATTCGAGCAAACCAAGTCCGGCGTGGCGTTTGTCAAAACGCCGGTCGATACGATGAGTACACACAACGTCATCGGACAAAAAAACGTCATCGTCATCGACGATCTCGATTCGTTCACAACACACGACGTCCAGCGCGTCGCGACGTGCAACGAGCAGTGTAAAGTGCCTATCATCCTCGCGGGTTGGCATCGACGATGTACCCATTCGAAGATCCAGGCGTTACTGAAGCTGAAGCATGGCAAACGCGTGAAAACCATCCGGGCACCTAGACTGACGTCCGAGATCACCGTCCCGTATTTGGCGTCGCTCGGTCACCCCGACCCGGGTCGTGCATGGAAGACGACGCACGGTGATCTGCGCGCATGCATCCTCTCGATCACGACGGGTGACGTGAACGAGACGTTCCCAGACGGAGTCGACGGATTGACCGAGTTACTCTCGGCACCGAGCGAGACGAACCCGCTCATGTACGACCAGCGGGTCCGGATGGTCTCATGTGACCCGACGTTGTTTGTGAACGGCGTCTTTGAAAATTATCCAATATGCGTCGACCAAACCGATATCGACGCGTGCTCTCGTATTCTCGATTCACTCGCGCACTGTGATTTTCTGGAAGCTGCAATGTACCGGAATCCATCGGTCGATTTACATGGTCACGTCGCTGCCATCGTCGGTGCCGTCCCGTCTACAGCGAACGCACTGGGTCCATCCAAGCCGATTGAAACGCACGGGACCGTATGGGCAAGGTATAATCATTACGCGACGAAGCGAAAGGTTGTCCAATCGATCGCGCGCGCTGGTGTCCGATTCGACGATATCGCATTCGTTTCCGATATGACCATGTCGATGAGCGAACGAGGGATGACCGTACGCGATGCGTCGTCGCTCTCAGGAGTCGACCCGGGGGTCGTGTGGTCATGTACAACGCTGAACCAACGTGCCGCCAAGCGGCGCAAGTATACGAGGTCGAAACACCGATCGGTTTTTACTCTATAAATTCACAAGTGGCGTCCAGTCATCGCGAATGCCGCAACGCGATTTTAACGATCGAGTCGAGCGATACCGAGTCATGATACGATCGGTACGTCGTTCGCATGACGTGATCGAGTCGCTTTGCATCGAGTCCGTAGTCCGTTGCAAGACGTGGAACCATCCTAGACAATGTATCGAGTCCGGAGTCGTATCGTTTCGATTCAGCCTCTCTCAATTTTTTGACGTATCTGGAGAACTTCCGCGAATCCGCGCGCGTCACACCCAATACCTCGCGCTCCAGTCGGTCGAGTCGGGCGTGTTTGGCAGCGACGTGAACGCACGCAACGAGCGCAGCGTGGTTCGACGAGCGGAAGGCGTGTGACGTCGCCAGCACCGCGGCGTGTTCAGCGACCCGGTCGGGTAACCGGAGTGCAAACGCGATCAGATCGATACGTCGCTTCATCGTCTTTGAAATCTCTACGGGGTCGGTACGGACGCTCGTCGACTGTGTCCAAGGAACGGCATCGTCCGGTAGGACGAGGCCACAGTCGATGCACACGACACACCCGCGATCATCGATCAAATTCGAATGGTCGCAATGCATTACAATATATTGGGTATGGGTATAGGTGTAGGGTGTCGCGATGTTGAGCCAATTCTTTGCCAACCTGATCTTTGCGCTTCACATTTTCTTCGTGCTTTTTTACACACTCGTGCCGTTCACGGACATTAAACGCCACCCAGAGCTTCATATTTTGCATTTGTTTACCGGACCACTCTTGTTCATCCATTGGCTAGCGAACTCAAATGAGTGTGCGTTGACATATATGGAGAATGCGCTCCGCGGTGGAGTCGAACCGGAAAACTCGTTTTTCTACAACCTTGTCGATCCGATCTATCGACCGACGTCCGACGACGCGGTAAAGCAGTTCATCTGGGTCGTATCGATCGCGTTGTGGCTGGTGACGCTTGTTAAATTCATCAAGAATCCGTGCGTACTTACCGACTTCATCAAGACGGTGAAGAACGGCGGGGTTCGCCCGGTCGCGGTCGAGCGCGTCGTCCTCGTGCACGAGCAGGTCTAAGCCAGCTTACATGACACTCGAGAAATTTTAAATCCTACCTGAATCTATAGCTATATGCTACGAACGAGATGGCGGACAAAAACGACCGATTCGGAAAGAAACAGACGACTCTATTCATGTCCTTATGTGCCGTTCTCCTATGTGCTGCTTCGAGTGGGTCCACGATTGTGATGGGCAATGTACCGCTATTCATCTCATTGGTGGTGCTATGCAGCTCATGTAGCTCGGTATTGTACTATTATCTGGTGAGGCAGTGGTATTTGATGAGCACGTTCTACATGCAGGAACCTACAGTGTCGGTTTACATTCAGGCCATCCCAATTGTCATCGGGGGGTTTTTAGGAAAAATTTTTGGACTTAGGGAGACTACCCTGGAAAGGTAGAAATTCAAACGGGCAACGTATCGACCGAGTCGATCGGGTACTCGCGTGGTATGTACCGCACCGCCGGTGCTGGTCCAAACGTTTCTGCCGTGTTGATGAATGGGATGTTGAACGAGAGCTTGATCTTGCCGAACTTGATCAGCAAGACAATCAGCACGATCGATGCGAGCGACGAGGATATCAACGAGATCATGGTATTACTCTTTGGCAAGATAATCCGAGTTTACTCAATCTCGAGTTCGTCGAACGTGACCGACCGGACGATCGGTTCGGAGCCAAGGTCACCATCCCACTCGACGATCGCGGCGAACCGGATCGACAGTTTCTTTGTATGCGCAACTGCACCGACGCTGACCAAGTTCCCGAGCGCTCCAGCCGAGACAATGTCATGGTAGATGATATTACCGAGCACGAATTCATGTTCGCTACCCGCACTCGCACGCCGACACATCGATTCGATAATGAAGCGCGCATCGTGCTCGGTCGTCTCGCCCAAAAAACTCATTTTCACGTCGTCGACATCGGGGACGATGGGTCGAACGAGATTCCGGAGTTGGTTATGCGGCGCGGTATCAAGTCCGATGATATTGGTCTCGACGGGTTGGGGACGCACTGGTGGCTCGACGCGTTTCCTTGATTTGATCAGGAACGCGATGACGATGATCAGTACGGTCAGTGCGACGAGTGGAATGAAAAGGTGCATGTTGATTCTATAGCATAACACAAGTTTATTTTACATCATGGATTTGTTCGTAATAGATTCATTTGCTCGGGACGTCGACGACCGCGCGGTCATCGTGAGTATCGGAAAAAACCGCGATGGACGAACGGTATGCGTCCGCGTCCCGTTTCAACCATCGTTCTCGGTGCTTGTACCACAGTCAAATCCTTCGCTCGCTGACAAGAATAAGATGAAACGCCGCGTCCACGATGCATTCGATCCGTACAACAAGGGTAACGTCCGCCTCGAACTCGTCGAAGCTCGCCAATTCGTCGGGTATAGACGTACAACTGATTGGTTTGTGAAAGCGTCATTCTCAACGATCGCCGCGTTCAAGCGAGCCAAGTACGCGGCACGTGATGCAAAATTGATCACGTTCGAAGCGGGCGTTGACCCGGTTCTCAAATATTTCCACGCGACCGGGTCGAATCCGGTCGGGTGGACTCGATTCGAATCGACGACACCCGTCGTCGGTGATTCACGCATCACCAAGGCGCACGTCACCGAGTTCACTGTACCGGGCCCGGGGTGCGTTTCGGATTCGAGTTGCAGCGATGTTCCCAAGCTCAAGATCGCGTCGTTCGATCTTGAGTGTTACTCATCGACCGGCAAGTTCCCGGACGGATCGATCCCGCGTGATCAGATCATTTCGATCGGGACGACGTATGCGTCACTCGACGGGAGTATCACGCGCCAGACGGTCCATCAGCTCGAGCATTGCGACGAGATCGACGGCGTCGACGTTCATGTCTACGAGGACGAAGTCGACGAAATCAATTCGTGGCTTCGCGAGCTCGAAAACGAGGACGTCGACGTGTTAATGGGCTACAACATCTTCGGCTTTGATCTCAAGTTCATTTGCGACCGGGCGGATGTGCTGATCTCGATGTCCACTGGCGATACGCGCCTCGAGCTCGGTCGATTCGGCCGGCTCGTCGACGGCGGTGGCGATCGAGTCGACAAGCAATTGTCGAGTGCGGCGTACGGCGACAACAAATACGTATACGTCACGGCACCCGGCGTCGTCCAACTCGATTTGCTCGCGATCTACCGGAAAGAGCTGAAACTCGATTCGTACACGCTCAATGCGGTATCGTCGAAGTATCTCGATCACACCAAGCTGGATGTGTCGGCAAAAGAGATGTTCGAGTGGTACGCGACGAAGGACCGTGCGGGACTGACTCGCATGGCCGAGTACTGCGTTCGCGATACCGAACTCCCGGTTCGTCTGAACCAGAAGTTGTCAACGTTGGTCAATCAAATCGAAATGGCTCGCGTCGTTTGCGTCCCATTATCGTTCCTCAACTTCCGAGGGCAACAGATTCGGTGTTTTTCACTGATCGCTCGGTACGCCAACCAGCGGGGATTCATCGTGAACGATTGCGATAAAGTCGTCGATAAAACGGGCTACGTGGGCGCGACCGTCCTCACACCGGAGGTCGGTGCATACGTCAACGACTGCGTCACCTGCCTCGATTTCGCGTCGTTGTACCCATCAATCATGCGCGCACATTCGATGTGCCCATCGACCATCGTCTTCGATGGCACGGTCGTCGACGATGGCACTGAGTTGTATACGATCGAGACGACACCGGGTCGGTTCGTTTCGTTTGCGCAAACGGGCGGGGTCGTTCCGAAACTGCTCGAGGATTTGGCGACATGGAGAAAACGCGCCAAAACCGATATGGCATCGGCGAAACAGCGCGGCGATACATTCGGCGCGGCGATGCAAAATGCCAAGCAGTTGGCATTCAAGGTCGCGATGAATTCGATCTACGGCTTCTTCGGTGCGGGGACAAGTCCGATCCCGCTCCTCGATCTCGCGAGCGCGGTGACGAGTACTGGACGTGATATGATTTTGCGAACGAAGCGGGCATGCGAAGAACGCGGGCATCGCGTCGTGTACGGCGACACGGATTCCGTCTTCGTGATCCAGAATCTCGGCGAAGCGAATCGGGTCGACGTTGCCAAACACATCGAAGCTGGGAAACAGCTCGCCACCGAGCTTACCAGTACGTTGTACGCAGCGCCGAACGAGCTCGAGTATGAGAAAGTGAATTCGCCAATGCTACTGTTCGCGAAGAAACGGTACGCCGCCAAGATGTTCGAGTTCGATCCAACCACGCCAACGAAGATTGATATCAAGGGTTTGCAGATCGTTCGTCGCGACTCGCCGCCGTTTGTTCGGCGGGCGATGCAGCTTGTGCTGGATGCCATCATGGACGATCGTTGCTTCGATAAAGCGCTGAGCATGGCGCGTTCGTTTATCGGTGACCTGCTCGACGGGAAGATCCCGTTCGACGAGTTCATCGTGTCCAAGGCGTTGCGATCCGGCTATGCGAACCCGCAAAGTATGCCGCATTGGCAAGTCGCGCAAAAACGCAAGCAACGTGGCCGCGACCCACCGGGCAGCGGGGAACGCGTTCCATTCGTCATTGTCCGTTCACTCGAACATGCAAACGGGCTGATCGCCATGCGCGCCGAGGACCCCGTCTACGTGAAGGAGCATGACCTTGAGCTGGATTACCTCTACTACATCAACAACTGCTTGATCAAACCGGTGGTTGCAATTCTCGAGCTCGAGTACGGCTCGAAGACGCAGCAACTACTGCTCGAGGGCAACACCGAGCGGATCATGAAATTGCAATCCGAGTCGACATCTGAAAAACGCGAGGCGAAGCGACTCAAGTTTTTGAAGGATACGAAACAACACGAAATTACGACGTTTTTTAAACGAGTTTAAAACTGACTAGGTAACAATCTTCTTCGGGCGCCCGCGCTTAGCCTTGGGCTTCTCGATCTTCTCCTCCGGCTTCTCGACCTTGGCAACCGGCTTGGTCTTCTCGACTGGCGTCTCGGCCTTCTCGACTGACTTGGCCTTCTCGACTGACTTGGCCTTCTCGACCGGCTTCTCGACCGACTTGGCCTTCTCGACCGGCTTGGCCTTCTCGACCGGCTTCTCGACCGGCTTGACCTTCTCGACCGGCTTCTCAACCGGCTTGGCCTTCTCAACCGGCTTGGCCTTCTCGACCGGCTTGGCCTTCTCGACCTTGGCAACGCGTACCCTGGCCATTTTGCGCGGCACGTTAATATCGAGGAATTTCTTGACAGCATCGACGCCGTTGTGACACTGCCTCGTCTCCATGTCATAGATGGCGGGGACGTCGAGTACGAAATCTGGCATGTCGGCGTAGAAGATGTCGGGCGTCGGACTCCACTCGGTCAAGCGAATATCAATATCGGCGAGGGACATGCCACGCTTCGAGAAAATCGAGATGTTCTTCATTGACGAGATAGATGTATTGTTGTACGGTACCGACATATAATAAATAAATCATTTTTACAGACGAGTGACCCGAGGCCAGGACGGAACGTGATCGATCGGGATCATCCAATTTGCTAGTGCGTCTTCGATCCGGGGGTTCGGTACGTACTCGAGACCGAACATGGTCGCGATCTCGTCGGGGTAGAGGCCATGGACGCGTCGCGCGAGTTCGGACGCGAGTGGGGTTGCTAGATCGCAATCGAGGTAGTCGGCGACTCCGAGTAATCGTGCGAGGACGGGCGCAGGTTTTGCCGATACGACGAGTTCAAGACGTTGTGGAGACGACGTCTTGGACACATTGAACAGACCGTATAGCTCGCGGATCGATTCGGCAATCGGGATTGGGATGGGGAATATTGAACCATCATTGAAGAGTCGCCATACACCACAGGACGCGGCGAACGCATCGCTCAAATCGACCAATTCACCGCACACGTCCCAGATCATCCAAAAACTTTTAAAAAAAAACAGTCTCTACCGAATCGTCAACAGCAACAACAAGAAGAAGCAAAGACAAGACGATGTGATGACCCCGGACGCACCACCGGCAAGCCATTTGTTTTTCACACCATCTACGAGCTCATCGTCCCACCAAGCACCACCGTCGTTCTCGACGATCACGACCGAACCGGCGCTGTTCGAATCAGTCGAATCGGGCGCGGTCGTGGGTGCGGTCGTGGGCGCGGTCGTGGGTGCGGTCGTGGGTGCGGACGTGGGCGCGGTCGTGGGACCTGGTAAAATCGGTCCGCCACCGGTACCCGCTTCTGGCGGGGGTGGTGACGAGGCTGCAGGGCACGCGTTGACGTTCATCGTTTGCCCCTTGGAAAAGCGTATCACGTCCCCATTTTGACACACCAAATTGTTCGTGCAGTCCGCTTTATGCACCAAACGGCTAGCCCCGGACCCGAGGCCGCTGTGCTGGGTCCACTCGGTGCATCCCATACTTTCTTGTATAGTGAAACAATAAAAAAAACGTTACAAGTTTGGAGAGTGTCTCACACTTCCCGGCACCGAGGTGTGCAAGGGTCACTCCAACTCGGGTGCGGAGAATGGCGATTTTTTTAATGCCACGTTGTTGTAGGTTACAACCATGCTATCAGCGGCGGGTGTCTTACCAATTGCGTTCGACGCGCTCGGCGTGTGCCATTTTCTCGTTGGTGACGACGTGCGCGGGATCGGAGCGTCTGATTTCGGCGGGAAACTGGACAAGCGGCTCGACCGAGGGTCGATCATCGCCACGGCGGCGCGCGAATTTAATGAAGAAACGCTCGGGATCGTCATGACGACGCGCGAAATGGAACGACGTCTCGTCACGTCCTCATTGTTCGTCGATGGGGCGACGCAAAACGGAAATACATACCGGATGTTCATCGTTGAGATCCCGTTCGATACGACCGTCCCGTCGGCGTTTGAGCGCGCCTCGGCGTTTCTCGAGTCGAAGAATTTGCACCGGTCGACGATCGAGAAATTAGATGTCAAGTGGTTGCTGTTCGACGAGCTCATGAAATCCGCACTCAGGAGCGTATTCAAGTCGACGATCGAAAAAAACATACAACTCATTTCCCGGGTGGGTCGGTCGGGACCCGGGATGTGGCATCACATGGTACATGCTCGTCCAACAACCGATACAGCCGGGTGAGCTCGATTGTGATTAGCCGGTCGATCCTGGGGTCTTTACCGGGCGCTTCAGTGACGTCGATCAATTTTGAGAATCTGGTCAGTGATTTCCTGGCCAATGCGTTCATCGTCGATATAATTATATGATATTATAGTATAACGAAATGCCCGCAAAACTCACGACGACTGCACTCTGGACACCGGTCGCGCCGGCCGGGCGGATTAAGAAACACCACGGGGTGGGAAATAACCCATTGCGCGTGTCATTGCACGACGGCCGGAAAAAATTGAGCTTGTTCTGGGACGAGTCGATCGACGGGGCGGGGATCGTGAACGATACGTGCCACCATCGGGGCGCGTCGCTGTCGAGTGGGATTGTCGGCTCGAGTTGCGTCAACTGTCTTTACCACGGCCATCCCACAAAATCGAAACGACGTGACGTGATGACGAAAGACGGTATCGTTTGGTACAACGACACGACGTTTGAGTCGACCGACGACGAGGTTCATTCCAGTTGGGAATTCGACGAGGGACAGCGCGTGTTTGTGTACGAGCGCGAGTTTCCGGGGTGCAACGCGATCTACATGCAGGAGAATACGTGCGATTGGAAACACCTGGCACATATCCACGCGTTCAGTTTCACAGACGGCGAGCCGGACGTCGTCATCCACGACGATGGACGCGCGGCGGACTACGTGTACGATACAAAAATCCCGGGGACCAAGCTCATCGTCGAAAACGGATATTGGTCGACGTCGACGTGCTTGCGGTTCTTCACGAAACGCGACAATGAGGAACGTCAGCATCTGTTCTCACTGCATTTCGCGTTCGTACCCGTCGGCAAAGACCACACGCGCATCATCGTCCGCGTGACGCGAAGCGGCCTCTTGTGGATGGGTAAGTTTGGCGATTGGGCGATGATGATGTCGAACGAACTGCCGTTGATCGAAGACCGCGATATCGTCAAGTCGATTCCGTACGATCGGACGTGGAGCGATGATCACATCTGTCGGGACGACGCGTTCCTGAAATTGCTCCGGGACCACTGGGTCGAGTACTCGCCAAAACTGGTCCAGTACTACGCGGGGTACACTGGCGTCGATATTGAATAGGAACGAATAAGAACGAACGTCGAATTGTATACTATACCATCAACCCGTTTGTAAATTACAGTTTTCAGTTGATATCAACAACTCAAAACAGGAGTGTCTAGCGACTGAGTTACAATGAAGTCAAACGATCCATCTCGGTATCGCGAAACGCATCGACGTCACGGTCGTCGAGCTTGATGACGTACGATGGTGGGTCGTGCGACTCGTCGATCGAGACGATACGCGCGAGACGCGTTGAGTCACCGTCGGCGTATTTGACGATCTGTCCGAGTTCGAACGGATCATCACCATCGTCGTCGGTGGCGTCGTCGTCAGTGGCGTCGTCGTCAGTGGCGTCGTCGTCGGTGGCGTCGTCGTCGGTGACGGTGTCGTCGGTGGCGTCATCACAGTCACTGTAGCCGCTGCAATCGCTGCAATCGCTACAATCGCTACAACCACACCCGCTCGCGAGGAGGTCGACGACGTACTCCATGCGCGCATCGAATTGATTTACCAACTCGATGAGTCGATCGAGCTTTTCGGTGATTGTATCGACCGGGTTGGGCGGGACGGTCGGTTGGTTGGTCGGTTGGTTGGTCGGCGGTGGGGCAGGCGCGTTGGGCGCGTTGGGCGCGTTGGGCGCGGTACCCAAGTTGACGGGATGGGATGCGATATCGCGAAGGGCATGTCCATGGTCGAGTGCGCGACGAAATACGGATGCACGAGAGAACGATTCGGTATTTGACGAGGCGGTGACCGGGACAGCGTCGCGTACAGAACGACCATCACCACGGTCATTTAGCACCTTTCGGCCATATTCAGGAACGAAAAGCTCGAAAAACATGATGGTTATGTTTTTTAAAATGTACCGCTAAGAACATTTTCACACGGGAATCGGGAGGCATTTCTTCGACGTTTTGGAAAGGCGTCGACCCCTCGGTCCACCGGGCATGTAGCACGTGTTCCCCGTCTTACTCGGGCAACACTCGGCCGGGTTGGAGCACTCTTTCCCAGTCGGGAGACACTGCGGCTCAGGCTCCGGGCTGGGTTCGGGTACCGGAGGCGGTGGACTCGGGTTCGGTACCGGAGAGGGTGGACTCGGTTTCGGCACCGGAGGGGGTGGACTCGGGTTCGGCACCGGAGGGGGTGGACTCGGGTTCGGCACCGGAGGGGGTGGACTCGGGTTCGGTACCGGAGGGGGTGGACTCGGGTTCGGTACCGGAGGGGGTGGACTCGGGTTCGGTACCGGAGGCGGTGGTGATGGTGATGGACTCAACATCGACGGGTGCAAATATGGACTCGATACCGGTGGTGGCGGTGGTGATGGACTCGAGATCGGCGGGACCGGCGACGGTGGTGGTGGTGGCGGTGGCGACGGACTCGGGTTCGGCACCGGAGGCGGCGGGCTGGACATCACCGGAGGCGGTGGGCGGGGTGGGCGCGGGCGCGGGGGGCGGGCGCCGTACATGTTCAGCGTTTTACTCGCGAGTATTTCGCGAGCAAAAAAGAGCATGCAGAGCACGCGAGCAATTCGTCGAAGTCCAGGCAACATGATTATTTAATGAAAATTTTATACAGGACCCGTCTCGGGTTGCGGGGGATCGCACGCCGCGAACACGCTCCCACGACTCGTCGAGAACACGAGCGGCGATCCGGGTCGTTGACGTTTTCTGTTATCGTGAGAGGCGATGGATGGTCGGTCGAGAAATCCCTGTACGGCGCGCGGCTTCGCGTTCGCTTCTGTACGTCGTCGTCACCGTCCCGTCCGCGTGTCGAATACTTAGCGCGCGAGGCAGGCGGCGCCGCTGGCACAATAAAACCGGTTGAACCCGGCCATCTCGAAGCCGAGATGGATGAGGACGCCGAGACAAAAGCCATACATGAGCATTTCCGAGACGTTGGACGGTCGGTAGACGCGTGAACCGAGGACGAGTGCGAACGCCAGGACGGCGCCGACGCACCCGGCTTCCATGGCCAAACTGGACCAGTACATGGTTCGGGATACAGTTGGCAAGGAAAATGTTTTATGTATGAGAGGCGATGAATTTACTGTAGTCAGAACAAACGCAGCAGTGCTTCTTCTTTCATTTTTGCCTCGATCATAATATCGACGCGTCGACCGAGTGTATCGATGCGCGATACATAATCACTGTGCGCATGCGGCTTCCTCCCTTCCTGGCTCTCTGACCAGTGCACAACGGGCGTCACACCGCTCGGCCAGGTGGTCCGCGCGAGATCGAGTGCGTCCACGACCCCGATCCCACCGTCGCAAAATTTATGGTGGTGGAAATCGAATACGATCGGGACGCCACACATCTCGTGCAATTCCATGAGATCGATGACGTTGAACAGATTCGGGCGGTCGTCATTCTCGACAGTGACCCGTGCACGACATCGCGGACTGAGTTCTTGGTACCTGTCCGCCCACCGACGCAACGTCGCGCGTTTGTCGCCGTACGCACCCCCAACGTGGATGTTGATTTTATTCTCCGGCGACGCGACGTCGAATCCCATCTCGTCGAGAAGCATGCTATGGATCTCGAGTTCTAGTTTGGACGTTTCGGCGTACGCCGCGTCCTTGCTTCCCAACTTGACAAAGTGGTCTGGGTGAAACGTAAGACGGTGACCATGCTGCCTCGCGTAGTCCCCGGCCTCACGGAGCGCCGCTTGGATCTCCGGCCATACCGGGTCGAGACAGACGTCGACATCCGTTTTCCAGGGAATGAGATCACTTGACATGCGGAAAAACCGGATCCCGTTAGCCTCGTTCCATTTCAGAATCGTCAGAAGATCGCGTGAGTTCTGGAGCGCGAGTTCGCCGACGATGCCGCGTCCTCGTTCATCGAGCGTTTTCTTCCGACACGTTCGAGACGTAAACACGTTCTTTTTGCGCAACGCGGTACAAATACACGCGTACCCAACGGGGTTTCCTTCAATGCGCCGAGTATGCTCGCGCGAGCAATTCGACTCGAATGACGAGCGATCGCGTTTCATCGAGCGTGGACACGGGGAATTTTAAACAATAAAAATGTGGTGCGGGGGAGAGGAAATTTTACACAGGAACCGTCTGGGCGCCTTATCTCATCCAAACGTAGCGGACTCTCCGATTAATCTATTCAATGCCACTCGACCCGAAACCGGCCGAACCACGCACCAGCCCGGTTCGCTCGGTACCGACATCACCGACATCGTCGACATCACCAACATCACCCGCTTCAAACAGCGCATGCAAAACCTGGGGCCCCGTCTTGAATCGTTCAAAAATGAGTTGGGCGATCCGGTCACCCACATTGATTTTGAATGGCGAATCGCCGTGATTGATCAGAACAACACCGACGATGCCAATGTAGTCCGGATCGATCACGCCAGCCATGACGTCGATACCGTTCTTCGTTGCCAGACCGGATCTCGACGCGATACGGCCATACGTTCCTTCTGGGCACGAAAGTCGAAGTCCCGTCGATACGAGTTTGCGTTCACCAACGCCCACGACAACGTCATTGACCGCGCGAATATCGTAACCTGCCGCGAATTCGCTCGATTTACTCGGGATGCGCGCGTTCTTATCAACGAGAATGACCGACATTGTAAAAATATGTTATTTTTTACTCTGGTCCGGATCGGACCGTTCCGAGGCAATCAATGCAATCAAAAATGCGTCGGCCGCGTCGTCTCGCTTCGCTTTGACATTTTCCCATACAGTCTCGCCGCATAGTAGAGTAACCGCGTCGACACTTGCGGCTTTGCGGTCGCGGTATGGTGCGTTTTTTTGCAAATCGACGATGAGACGGGTCCTGCTCACGCGCGCGGCCGGTGATACAAATACGATCGACGCACTGGAGTGGAGTCGTGTGAAGAGCTCGATCCAATTCGAGATTTTTGTCGCAGCCCGGTTCATGGGAGGCTGTGACTCAATCGCGACGATGTCGGATTTTGAGATCACCGGTTCGAACTTTCGCATCGATTCGATGAATGTATCGAGATCGTCCGCCTGGACAACGTCGAGATGTGGTGACTCGTCTCGCGACATGACGCACACGCCAAGATTTAACACCCCGGGGTCAAATGCAACGACCCGCATCGTCTTCGTGCTATTCGGAAACTTTATATTATCGTCTTTTTCGCGCGCAATGAAAATCGTGTGCTACGTATTGTGCGCGAACAATGATTTGCTCGAGGAATCGATCGAGCGATGGCGCGATCATGCATGCATGCGTCCAATTCTCCTCCCGCAAACACCGTACCTCGAGAACGTAATGTACATTTCTGAACTAATGGCGCGGCGCGACGAATGGGAAGATGCAGATTGGGTCGGGTGCGTCTCGAGCAAAGTCGAATCGAAACAACCAATGATTCGTCGACTCCGAGATATATGCACCGAAGCGACAAAGAACGACAGCGATTTCATCGCGCTCTTGTACCGAGGTGATCCGCTCATCAGCGCGGCGGAGCGATGGCACCCCGGATTTACCCGGTGCTGGCTCGCTGTGTGGCAAGCCATCGGCTGGAACTCGACGGATATGCTATTGCGAGACGATATCCCATCCTTCTACGCAAACTATTGGCTGTCCAAGCCTGCGTTCATGGACGAGTACTGCGCGCAAATGCGGTATACGGTACAGCGTATCCAAACAATCCCGACACTGCGTGAACTCTGTTATCGTGATTCCTCGTATTCGCATCGCGGGGTCGAGATTGCGAGTATCACACCAGAAAAGTGCATGGAACTGTTCGGCGTTGGGTATTATCCGATCTTGATTTTCGTACTCGAACGAATGATCTGCTGTTTTGCATTGGCGCGCGCGAAGAAATTGACACTCGTTAGATAATTTATCTTGTATATTTTCAAGTAACGAGCAAATACCCCGATGTCGAATACCCTGATAACGCACACGTTCATTCTCGACTCGGCGGATCGCGATCTCGACCAGTACCCCGACACAAACGATTACCGCGTGGGACTTGGTAAGACACTGAACGGCGTCGTTGGTATCCGCGTCCTCGATTGTAAACTCAATCAGACCGAGTACCCGATCAACGCCTCGAATAACGTACTCGTCTACCGCGTCGGAACGGGTGGGACCGGGGTGCGCCGGACCGTCACGGTCGATCCGGGCGCGTATACACCAACCGAGCTCGTGACAGCAATACAAACGCAATTGACGTCACATGGAGATGGCTTGACGATCACGTATTCCGCATCGACGCAGCGGATCACATTCTCGGCCGGTGGCGACTTTGTCGTCTACGTCCGCGATTCGTCGATACGTCACGTACTCGGCTTTACGACGACGACGTACTCGGTCGCGAGTTCGTCAAATACAATCACACCCGACGGGATCGTTGACGTATCGAGTACGCCGTACGTCCTAGTCGAACTCCCAGATTTCCAGGATGACGTCGCCGGTATCGTCGTCTTCGACTCGCCGAACCGGTTCACAGCACCGTCGTCAAAGTATTTCGATACGGTCCGGTCGAAAATCTCGTCGGTCCGGTTCAAGATGTTGACGCGCGGGGGTCGGCTGTACGATACGGGCCGAGCGAATCACGTCTTTGTCGTCGCAGTCACGACGTTGGATACAAAACGACTCGATTTCAATACCCAGTTCGACCCGATCGTATAGATTGTAAAACAAACAAAATGCATTTCACACTCGTAATTGCCCGCGACGAGCACAATGGAATTGGTCGGGATGGTCGTATCCCGTGGGTGAACAAGAGCGATATCGACGCCTTCCGTATCGTGACGACAACGACGACCGAACCGGCGAAGAAAAATCTCGTTGTTGCCGGATACCGTACGCGCGAGGAGATGCCGGTATCGTTGAAAAACAGGCACCTCGTCACGCTCGGCCGCGATGCGTCGTACACACCGCCACCCGGCGTCGAAGCGCGTGATATCGAACATACATTCATCGTCGGCGGGCGTGCGGCTACGTTGGCGTTTTACAAACGGTACGGGCTCCCGACGTGCCTCGTCTTAACTCGGGTCGACGGCGTCTTCGATTGCGATGTGCACATCGACGACGACGAATTGTGGTTGGATCATTATGCGCTCTACGCGAAGAAACGACTCGACGGCGCGACCACGTTTGTCTACGTTCTACGCGGTTCGACGGCGTCTGTCATCCCACCCGGTGTGCGCGCCGCCGGAATCGTTCCCGACGAAACGCGGTATACCGATCTCGTGCGCGATATCCTCGAGCACGGTGAACGGCGCGATGACGAGAGGACGGGGGTCGGTGCATTGAGTGTGTTCGGTCGTCAGCTTCGATTCGATCTCGAGCATTCGTTTCCACTGTTCACGACGAAGCGCACGTTTTTCCGTGGTGTTGTCGAAGAACTGGCGTGGTTCCTTTCCGGCGAGACGGACGCATCGATCCTCGAACGTCGAGGCGTCGGTATCTGGATGGGAAACTCGTCGCGCGATTTTCTCGATCGGAGCGGCCTACCCTACCCCGAGGGTGTGTGTGGACCGATTTATGGCGCGCAATGGCGTCATTTCGGTGGCGAATATTTCCCAACGACCGGGTCATCGATCGGTGGCGTCGACCAAATCAAGGCCGTGATCGAATCGATCCGCACCGCGCCAGAGTCGAGACGGCATCTCGTCACGTCTCTCAATCCGTCCGTCCTGGATGATGTCGTGCTCATGCCATGTCACGTCCTCGCCCAATTCTACGCGAGCGCGCCGCATCGCGATGAGAAGCGTCGACTGTCGTGTCACGTCTACCAACGCAGCTGCGACGTCGGATTGGGACTTCCGTTTAACGTCGCGTCGTATGCGTTGCTGACTCATCTCATTGCCGCGTCGACGGATTGCATTCCCGGCGAGCTTGTGATGAGCCTCGGCGACGTGCACGTCTACAGGAACCACGTCGACGCGATGCGCGATATTCTCACGCGCACCCCGCACGCACCACCGACGGTCCGACTCGCCGACCGTATCGTCAACGCGGCAACGACGTCCGATCCGCTCGGCGTCATCGACGCGTTCATCGACGATCCGGTTGGAAGCGTTCGTTTGTGCGGGTATATGGCACACGAGCGCGTCAAACTCGAGATGGCTGTTTGAAAAACGATTAGGTACTTACCGGTTCAAAATATGTAATAGAGAAAAACAACAACGATGTCGAGTCCAATCGATCAACCACCACCGCCAAATAATCCACCACCCGACCGTGTTTTCACGGACGAGGAACTCGATGCGATGCCATCGCTTCGGTGCAACGATCTCACACCCGCAATCGTCGAGCATATCGTCGGCGCACCGCCAGTCAATATGACACACTATGATATCGCGCTCACGCATCCGTCCGCGGGTGCGGGGTTCGACTATGAGCAATACGAATTCCTTGGCGATGCCGTGCTCAATTTCATCACAGCCAAGTTCTTATTCGAGCACCACGCTGAACGCGGTGAAGGATTCATGACGGTGACGAGATCAAAGCTGACGCGTTGTGAACACTTGGCAAAGCTTGCCAGTGTCCTCTCGTTACCGCATTTCGTCAAGATGGACGCGGCGTCGATTTTCACGAAACAAAACTTTTCGAAAAAAGTCGAAGAGGATTTATTCGAAGCGTTTGTCGCTGCCGTCTACCTCGATCTCGGCTTGCTCGCGGCGAAGAAGTTCATTCTCGATGTATACGAGAAGCACGTCGACTGGGATGACCTATCAAAAAATCGGAATTACAAAGAGCTGCTAATGCAGCGACAGCATATCGTACACGACGACTTACCGACGTACTCATCGATACGCGACGAGGAAACGCTCGTATTCACGACGACCGCATCGATCCCCGGGTCGTCTGCAACTGGGTCGGCCCGTAACAAAAAAAAGTCGGAACAAGCAGCGGCGCGGGCGTTGCTTATTCGGCTTGGTGTCGAAATCGATTGATATCGAATGATCATTGTGGTTTCTTGTACTTGCAGAGGTCTGGGTTTTCGACTCGGTGGACACCGATCTTAAAGTACGGTTGGATCGGGACGTGCGCGACACGCGCGTCGCGAGACTCGACGGCGTTCTGCTGCAGGTACTGTCTATACGCACCATCGGTCTGGGCACCGGCATCGATCTTTGCTTCCGTGTTGACCCGACACGACGAACGGTAGTCAGTGATCGTACGTGACTGCGTCGGCTGGATGAATGGCATGTTATTATATACTACTCAATATAAAAAAAAAGAGGAAGGAGAGTACTGTTCTCGATTGCGTTTTATATTGCCATGTTTTACTGAGCAGTTCAAGGACAGTTCATGGACAGAAAGAGAAAATCTTCCAACGCTTCGTCGTCGACGCCGACGAAGAAACGCACTACGACGCCCAGACCCGCGAAGCGGTATAGACGCGTGACGGAATTGGGAGGAACGAGGGTCTCTAACGTGCGAACGAACGGTGCGAAGCGCCTGAAGGATGTCAAGGTGGTCAAAGTCCCGAATCGTCGGGCGGGGCCGGGAGGGTTCACCATCGTCGCCACACCACGCGCACGGATCGGCGACACTGGCGTGATCGACGGGGTGCGGTACGTCGTTCGGAG
>Ga0209929_1000258_pt1 | contig 20411 bp, 9 predicted proteins | sample SalPon2_C_H2O_MG_2_FD_185731 | JGI IMG/M metagenome (GOLD analysis project Ga0209929, IMG submission 185731) | Salt pond water microbial communities from South San Francisco under conditions of wetland restoration - Salt Pond MetaG SF2_C_H2O_MG... ... | reverse complement strand
AATAGGTTGTACTTTTTGTTGCAAAACTTTATCCGGAATATACTGTAAACCCTCTGTGGCTTGTTGGGTTCCAGATGGTACTTGTTGGGTTCCAGATGGTACTTGTTGGGTTCCAGATGGTAATTGTGGGGTTCCAGATGGTAATTGAGAACCCATTGTGGTTTGTGGGGTTCCAGATGGAATCTGAAAGTCTTCAGTTGGTATTTGTTTAGCCGCTTTATACTTATTATAATTATTTGCAAGAAACTTTAAACCTCGAGCAGCCGCCGCACTAGTTATAATTTCACCAACAAACTGCGAACTTAATTCCCCGCTTTTAATTTGATCTTGTTGTTGTAAGCCAGTCAATGCCGTACTTGCCGCCGCTTCAGGTAAATATGGTGTTATTGCCTTAATACGTTTAAGCTTGCCAGGTGCTTGTATGTATGATGGCAATTTAGTTGCTCGTGCAGCTATTCCAGCACCTCCTAAAGCAATAGACCCTACATCACCTATAAAACCCCCAAGCCGTGCCGCTCCACTTGAGCCACGCATACTCGCACCTTTCTCTCTAATTCTTTGAAAAAATTCGTCATCTTTTTTCCCTGGTATTACTTTAGCAGCCAAACCACCTAAGCCACCAAATGTTTCTACACCACTACCAGCCAAACCTTTGGTAAACTCACCAGCAATTTTGTTAACAGGTGATAGAAAACTAGGTTGTCTAGAAGGTGTGACTTGAGTTCTAGGTTGTGGTAAAAATTGAGTGGTAGGTTGTGGTAAAAATTGAGTGGTAGATTGTGGTAAAAATTGAGTGGTAGATTGTGAACCTCCTTGTTGTCGGCCTGCTAACTCCTCTTCATATCTTCTAACTGGCATTGTTTATTTGGTTATTTTTTTCAAGTTCTTTAAGCTTTTGAATTTCTATTTGTTCAAGCTTATTAATATTTTTTTGAAGCCTAGCAGGATCATCTACGTATGCAGTAAGATATTCAACGTTTTTTTCAAGCTGATCAAGCGCTTCTGCCCATCTATCTAAATTGTTTCTATTTACTTTAAACACCTGAGAATCTTTAAATCTTGTATTAATTTCTTCTAAATCAAGAGCGTTTTCAAGTGCGATATTATAAAATGTCGTCATTTTATTAAGAACACTTCTTTTAAAAGCAATTTCTCTATCTATAGCTGGCACGGCAAAAGACCATTTATTATCTGGGTAAGCAACACTTTCCATTAAAATGCCAAAATCGGGTCCAGCTAGCGCTCCAAGCTTATATAATTTATTAAGATCTACTATCAACTGATTTACCATTCCTTTAAATTCTCTTTTTTCTTCACTAAATGGCTGTGCAAGTGGAGTAATAGCATCCTTATTATCTTCAAAAAATTGTAACATTGGGATAAATCGATTGTTCATAATGTTTTTACCTAGTGTAACAGCAGAAGACACTGAATCTTCCTTGCCCTGCTCTTTATCAAAAGCGCTAATCTCTTTTGGTGTTGCTACTGCTTGTATCTCACGCTCTATTTCAGCTTCCATCATTTTTCTATCACGTAAAGAAGTCAAAGGTGTGCTTCTTACTGTTGTCGGTTGTGCTTCTGTCATAGTTGGCTGTGGCGCACTTGGCAAAGTATCACTTAATAATACGCCAGAACCCTTTTCGTTTTCCATGTACTGATCCGCAACCACTTCTAGTTTTTGTTCGTTAGATAAAGTTGCCCAGTTAGCATCTGCTTGGGGTCCAGGTAAATAATCAAATCTGTTGCCGCCTGATTGCGTAGTGAATCCAATCTTGTCAAACACATCTACCATTGTTTGCATAGGATCAGATGTCAGTATATTTGCAGTGTAGTAAGTTCGTTTGTCCTTTCCTAAAAATGGATCACCTTGTGTATAATCTTCACCTTCTTGTAATCCTCCTTGTCTAGCAACATCAGTTGTAATGGCTAAAGGATTTCTGTGTCTATCTGTCCTAAATCCATTTGGCCCTGGTGAAGTAGCTGGTTGATATCCTGGTTGAGTTGCACCTCGATTAAGTTCAGTCATAGGTTCATAATAAGCCTGACCAGTTACTTTATCTTCATATATTGCTAAGATAGCACCACTAAAAGCGTCTACTTGTGTACCCACACGCTTATATTTACTGTTAAAACTTTGTTGGCTTGTAGTCAGTTCTTGACCTTGTGCGTTCACCAACCTTTCGCCATTAGCTCCATAAGCAAACCCATCACCTATTGCTTCTGTTAAATTTTTGTCAAAATCTGCATCATTTTTATTGTTTGTTTCTTCTGCTATAGCTTCAATTAAATCTAGCATAGCTGTATTACCTGTTTGCTGTGCTGTTTGCAACGCTTCCATTTGTAGTTGATCTGACATTGCTTGAGCATTTGCTAAGGCTTGTCGTGATCTTTGATATTGTGCGTTTAGAGAATCTAGCTCTTCCGTTGTAGCACCTTGGATTTGTGCTTCTCTTAACATCATTGCACTTTCTTTTTGTGCATCAATAGCAGCAAGTTGTTCTTGGTAGATGTTTTCTGCTTCTTGTAGTTTTTGTGTGTTTATAGAACTTACACCTCTACCAGTCGCCGCCATGGTTCTTCCAATAGTGGATTTACTTACATCGGCAGATTGAGCAGCACGAGTGTATCTTGGAGCATATTCTATATCAAGAAGTCTTTTGGCTTCTGCAATTTTCTCTTCTTCTGTTTTTTCAAGTTCTAGTTTTCTATCTTCTTTATACTTTTTAGCCGCATTCATAATTTCAGAAAAAGAAACCTCTCCTCTTTCATATGCTGATAACTCTGCCTCACTAACACCCATGTCAGAAAGCTCAAACTTTTCGACTGCACTAAGTTTTGTTTGTGGTTTTAATGCGTCAAGATATGGTTGAGTTTGCATCTGTGCAATGTTCTCAATTAGATCAGGATTAGCATTTGGAAATTTCATTTTAGCTAACTCCTTGTAAGTGTTGTATTGTCTTAAACCTCTATCATCTAAACCTGAAGCAAAATCTGTTTGTGTTGGTTGTGGGCTTAGGTCTTCTGAATCTTTGTAGCGTTGTGGTTCAGTCATCGCAGCTGGTTGAACAGCTGGTTGAACAGCTGGTTGTGTTGTTGGTTGTGTTGTTGGTTGTGTTGTTGGTTGTGCAACTGCCGCTGGCTGTGTTGCTTGTTGTAATGCTGGTTGTCCAGATTGAGCACGTCTTGCAGCAATAGCATCTAAAACACTTTGAGGCAACTTCTGAGCTATAAATTGAGCCCCTGGTTGTTTATCTAGTATAGCCTGTGTTTTTTTTAATTTTGGGTCTTGATACCCAGGTTTTTTAATTATAGCCATATTATATTTCTGTTAAATGTAAACTCATTAAAGACGGGCCGCCTTGGTCTATATTGCCGTACTCGTGCACACCATTATCTGTAAATTCGTTATCTACATTAGCAGTGTTTGTCAATTGTCTTGCTGTGTCGTCACCATTACTAGCATGATCAACTACAACAGGGTACATACCAAACGGCAATTCATTATATAAATCTATCACTGTGCCGCCAGGATGTGACCCATTCGTGCTTATTGGATATGCTAGATCCATCGTTCCAGGTTCTAACATAATTGTTTGATCATCAACTACATAGCCTATGTATCTTATTGCAGACGCTCTTGTTTGGTATCTAAAACTAAAAAAATCGAATATAGTTGTATTAAATATATCTTCACGCCACTGTATGTGTTGTGTGTCTGGAAAACTTTGTAATATTTCAGCAGATGTTTTTAACTCTTCTTGTCCTAAAACTAAATATAGCTTAGTTCCTACTCTGTGATTGTTTGGGTAGTTATAAAATCCTTTTTTTATAATTTTAATATTACCCTCATTGTCAATATTGTCTATTAAGCCCATAAAGTCGTACGATAGTTGCATTTCATGAATGCTATTTGTCCTCTGTCGTGAGTGAAATACTACTGGTTTATAAGTCAGGTCAGTAATATTAGTGTCTCCAAAAGATACAATGTCACCTTCAACATCAAAATAAATTTGCCCGTCTGACGCACTATTACTTAGTTGAAAAGTTGCAACACCACCATTCTGTCCAGTTAATAAGTTAAATGAATTAGAAACTGCGTAACTTGTTTGATACAACTCATTTGTTGCACTTGTGGAATCTGGATTTATGTAAAATCTTGGATTACAACCTGGCCCTACACTTACACTACTTAAATTAAATACCAGCATAGTATTTGGTGTGATTGTCAAATCTCCAACGGCCACTGTTCTAAATATATTTTCTTCACCACTGTCATTACGAGATAAAGTAACTCTATCGGCTATAACAGTTGTGTCAGCTTGATTAAGTTGTCCATCTACTATTTCACATTTCATAATGCTAACAATGACTTGTGAGTTAGTATTTGTTGCTACTCCTGTATCTTCAAATTCTATACCATATCGCAATACAGCATTTTTAATTGTTACTGTATCATGGTAATTAAATTTTATTCCATATTCTTTATTAGCTGATATTGTAACGTTGCTTCCTATGTCAATTACAGCTCTCCTTGTATCAGTAGGTAGAGTTTGATAATTAACAACTCCGTATTGTGCTAAGTTGCTGTCATGTTTGAAACGCAATTTGTATCTACCGCAACCGTATGCAGCAATACCCCTTACACGGTTATTATATAAATCAGCTAATTGTGTATTGTTTCGTGTATCTTTGTTTGGCAACATACGAGTGTATAAATAGTCGTTGTTATCTAAAAAATTTTCATCTCTGTATTTAGCGTCATCTATAAATAAATGTTTTGCATACACTACACCTGGCTCAAATATGTTTTTATTTAGCGTTGTATCATCCACTTTACCATCAGCATTAAGCAAAAGTGCTTTACCCGCATCTTCTGCACCCGCACTTATTGTAGTTGTGTTTTTAGCTTGCATTACCAAAGGTGAACCATTGTCACCTAATTCTGTTTGTGCTTGTTGGTCTGCTATTGTAGCTAACTCAACTTTACCACCTACATTTTCAGTAGCATTAATAAACGCCCCACCTTCTGATAAAGTAGTCCAAACTCCATTACCATAAAACTGTAAGTTACCTTCTCCCTCTGCTGGATCAGTTACAAATACAATGTGACCATTCTCTAAATTTGCAAGTGCGTTTTTTTGTTCGTCTGTAAGAACTGCCACTCTAAGACCTGGATTCTCTGCCCCTGTAAACTCAAGCTTACCTTCTAAGACACCACCGCTTTCGTCTAGTTTAGAATTCATAGCGTTTTGAATGTTTTCAAAGATTTGGTGTGGATTTGATAGTGCCACGCTTATATTTGCACTATGACTAGCAGCACTACTGTCACCACCCTTTTTTAAAGGCAAACCTCTTGTTACTCCTGTTAGCTCTCCTGTGTCTGTCTGACCAGTAAAGCTAATTAATTCTGGCGAATCTGGATCAAGGATTGATAAGTATTGTGTTGTCCCGTCAAATTCTATATCTAAGACGGCATCTAACACAATTTGCTCTTGCTGTACACCGTTTATAGGTGAGGCAAGAAAGGCTTTTTTAAATGTGCCTAATGGTATATTTATTAGATCAGCCATATTTTTTGATTAATTAATTATATTATACAATCAATTTGTTATAGTTACAAAATGTCTTCATAAGGAAAGTCATCTTGTGCACCATAAGAGAAGTAAGCAAGCATAGATTTAAACACTACTCTTACATCCTTTTGATTGTTAGTTAGACGTATTTGCATATTTTCTAAACTTTCATTAACAACAATACGTTTGCGAATCGGGTAAACTTCAAGATCATCCGAATCACCTAAAAATCCACCAAGTGGTTTTTCACCTAAAGCCGCCGCACCTAGTTCAGCATTTAATATTATATCATCATCACCGTTCATTGTTACCGTTACAGTTTTAAACGGTGTAGTTTCATTGTCATCTTTAAACATTTCTATAGTCCACTCTGCATTTGCTGACATATATCCAAGTAAATCTACATATTGAACTTGTTTTTGTATACCAGGTTGTCCAAAGTCATAGCGTTTGGTAGTTAGCACCGCATCAATGGGTGCACCGTTGTCTGAACGTCCTTTAAACATCTCAAACACACGATCAGTTGAAGCATCACCAAATAACAAGTGTGGTTGATCTTCTTGATCATAATATACAGTCCAGTGACTTGCATTGATACCAGTGAAAAAAGTCCAAGACTTGTCAAAACTCATGTGTTTCACAAAACTCTTTATACCTGCGTTGGTTTTTGCTGTCCACATGGCTAAGTTAGTAGTTGGATCATATACGGCATTAATATTACTATAGTCTATAGTGGTTTTATAAAGGTCGTCTATAAGTTGAGATTCACTAGCACCAAACAACCTGTTGTCACCAATTTGAGTTTTCTTAATAGAGAATATACCTTGTCTCCCTGCGGCTAGGACTTCGTTAAGTTCTGTTTGTAATATACTTCTGTTTGATAATGTACCACCGTTATAATCTAGTTTTTGTGTAGATAAATCTGCAACCGCTACTGCGTAAGCTGATTGATCTTTATAAACAATTATACTCGGGCCGAGCGATCTGTGGCCTGTAATAAACTGCCCATTGTTTTGATCTAGCGTAAGAATTGAGTTAGGATCGACTAAATCTGGAAATTCTGGAGCCCCCGCTGATAGTTGTAAATCACTTTCGTCACCCGGGATTCCAGAGTAACTTACAATATCATTTGCGATCTCAATAAAGCGTGATACTACATTCTTAGGATCGTCAGTATATGTAAAATTAATATTATCCGCTGATGTAATTGTTTTAGTGTGTCCGTTTACCAAAAGTAATTGATCGGAATAGACACCAGAATCAAACAAGTATCTTCCATCTTCTCGTGGTGCTAGGCGTTCTTCTTCTGGTACTAGTTGACCATTTATTCCAATATTTGCAATATCATCTATTATATCACCCCGAAAAGTATATGTACCGTTGTTATATTCTGCACCCTCGGCGTAACTGTACAGTTTGCTTCCTGTACCAATTGTTAAATATCTGTCTCCTGTAGCCGTACGCCAAAATCTTAACGAATGCACCCCTAAATCACTTCCTACCGCCTCACCAAATTGTTTGTAGCCTTTACGGTTTTCAAACAACCCGTCACGTCGTCTGATCATGTTTTGTGTGTTTGCAAAGTGTCTGTCATTAATTACACTAGGATGATATGTCGAAAGTGACTCCATTTCAGATATGGCAAGAACCTTGGTAGGTGTTTTAGCACGGTTGTATTCTTTGTAAGTTGACCGGTTGTCATATCTTTTAGGCATATCTATCAAACGGGTTAGCGGCATTAAAATTCCTTACTGAAAAATGTTGTGACCCCCAATGGTTAGCTTGTGGGTTTGTGTTGTTTACCTGTTGTCTAACACCAGGCAATAAATCAATATATTCATTGTAATAATCAGCGGCTTTGCCTTCGCCTCCTCGAATACGTCTCATAGTCAAATAAACTGCATACATGACAATTAATTCATCAAAATATTCTGGTAAAGGTGAATTTACTTGCTCTGTTATAGTTGGCAAAGTTTTTTGATAGTTTAACTTTACTGTTTTATTTCCTGTTGGTTGTGGTGCAAACACTATTTGCCACCCATTATCATACTTTGTATAAAAACTTGTAGATAAACCACTTGCAGATAAATTGATATATTGTGGCTCTACAACTTCCTCAACCGTTGGGCTTGCCATATAATCTCCTACCTGTACAAAAACGGGTGAAGTTAGTTGAGCAAAGTCACTTGGCAACGCATAAGCTTTAACATCACCTGATGTTTGAAATGTGTATGTGCTTTTTTGGAATGGCATTTGATTGTTAAAATCTCTTTGTATTCTTTTTAATGCACGGTTTATATTTTTATCAATTAAAGTACTTGAAGATATTTTATAACCAGGATTGGTTTGTATCTCCAAATTGACTTCATCTCGCAACTCAATCAAAGATGTCATAAGTTTTTGTTAAATTGTATTGCGTGTTTTTTTATATTATATAAATTTTTGTACAGTATGACAAATTTATAATATACTTAATAGCATTTCTGATAGTTTAGGAACGCTTAAAGCAATAATAAATAATATAATAGCCCCGTATATTTTTAACCTCATGTTTAGCATTATTTGTGTGTTGCGTTCAACTTTATACTCTTCCATAAATTCATTCCATTTATTCTCATTGTTTTGTTGATATGTTTCTACATTATCAAATTTATGTTTAATATCATTAAACATTAAAGTATTTCCGTTTAAGTGTGTTTGTAATTTATCGATTTTATCCTCAAATCTGTTTTGTGATTTTTGCATGTCAGAGTAAAAACTTTCAGATTGTTTTGTAAGTTTTTCTAATTGTCTTTCTAAAAAACTTGTTTTTTCGCCAAAAAGTTTAATTTCAGATTTCAACTTGTCAATATTGTTAACATTATTGTTGATTTGCTCTTCTAATCTTGCCAATCGATAGTTTTGCTCTTGACTATTATATGTCATAGTTTTTAATAAATCTATATATTTATTGGGGGCATTTCTGCCCCCGTGCGTGTTTATTTCCAGCCTTCGCTAGTTCTTATTAATGTTATTTCACCATCAATAATTTTATCAGCTTCACCGTCAAAGCCCAAAAGAAAAGTTTGGTTGTTATATGGTAAGGCTTTATTATCATCGAGCAATGCTTGACCAATTGTATCATCAATTGAGACTGCGCTTTGTTCATATAATGGCTGTGTGATGTTGTACTTTGTACCAGTAGGTACATTTTCAATCATATAAATAATCATTTTTTATTAGTTATATTATACCTTTGTATGTGCAATAAAATATTCTCCAGTCGCTGTATCTGGATAAACAGTGACTGCCCCGTAATCTGTATTAATTTCATACGCACCTTGTCCTTCCAGTCCCCATCCTTGCGGCGGTACAACAAAAATACTTTTTGAACCAGCATTTCCAGATTCGTCTTTGACAGTTATCATAGGTGGTTTGTTTCTTGTGACAGAAGTTTGAACAAATTCTGGTAAAAATATCAAAGCTCCAGAACCCACACTTGTTACTTTAACAAGTGAAATTTCTTTTGGCATTAATGTGTCAACTCCCGCAACTATTAAAGCATTTTGTGTGATACTTGTATTTGGAACTATCGGGTTGCCATCATTACTATTTAGCCCCAAACCACCTTTACCTAATATAACAGAGCCATTAAGCCCATTGTTAGATTGTATTTTATGTGTAGCATTTCCTTCAAAATTAATTATGTGACTCCCTCCTGTAAAACCAATATCAATTCTAGTCACAGCATCAGTGTTGTTGCTAACAAATCTAATTTTATCACTACCTACAATCCAACTTTCACCAGCTACTGGTTCAGCTAATAATACTAATGAATCTCCGCCGTTATTAGTTTGTATTACCAGCCCTGGAGTGTTGTCATAATATAAAGTTGTCCAAGCTGGGTTCCAGAAAGCAAAAGTAGACGCATTATTACCAATATATACATGTGAAACGTGATTAGTTGCATCTATTGTACTAACAATTGCCATACCATTCCCTCCATTTGAACTGAAACCAGTAATGTGACCACCAGTTGTAAATCTAGTTCCACCAAACTTTAACAACTCATTATTTGCATAGAAATCTGCATTTATATTTAATCTTGCTGCATCTGCATCAGTTAAATCTGACAAGTTATTTGCGGCTAGTAAATCACCATTACCTGTACCAGCTCCAATGTTAGTACGTGCAATTGCTGCGTCAGTTACATCAGAAAGATTATTAGCTCCAAGCATATCCCCATCACCAGTACCTGCACCGATGTTAGTTCTGGCAATTGCTGCATCGGCAACATCAGATAAATTATTGGCTTTTTCTAAATAAATGTTTGGAATATTTAAGTTAACAAGGTTATACCCATCTAAAACAGGTAAACCGTTTGCAATCCCATTTGGCGATATTACGGCAACAACCTGCGGAACTTCACCAACATTTGTTCCAGCGTCTACAGTAGCCGCTGTGCCTAATCCTAAATTACCTCTAGCAGTAATTGCATTTGTTAGATCAGATAAGTTGTTAGCGGCTAGCATGTCACCATCACCAGTACCTGCACCGATGTTAGTTCTTGCGGTAGCTGCATCGTTTACATCAGATAGGTTATTAGCACCTAACATATCTCCATCACCTGTGCCTGCACCTATGTTAGCTCTAGCAGTAGCCGCATCCGCAACATCACTTAGATTATTAGCTCCTAGCATATCTCCATCACCAGTACCAGCACCCAGATTGGCCCTAGCTATAGCTACATTCGCTACGTCTAATAAATTGTTAACCGCTAGTAAATCACCGTCACCGGTACCTGCTCCAATGTTAGCTCTGGCAGTAGCCGGATTAGCAACATCAGATAAGTTGTTAGCACCTAACATGTCCCCGTTGCCTGTACCCGCTCCAATATTAGTTCTAGCAGTAGCTGCATCTGCTACGTCTGATAAGTTATTAGCTCCAACAAGTAAACCACTTCTAGTATCTGTTTTAATTGCGGCTGGAAGTTGATTGTCTGCATCAAGCAATAAAACTTCACCTGTGAGTGTCCCTGCTTCTACAGTGGAAGCACTGCCAAGACCTAAATTAGTTCTAGAAATAGCTGCATCGGCTACGTCTGATAAATTATTAGCTCCTAACATGTCACCGTCACCGGTACCTGCTCCAAGGTTAGTTCTTGCCGTAGCCGCATCAGCAACATCGGATAAATTGTTAGCAGCAAGTAAGTCACCGTCACCAGTGCCAGCTCCTAAATTGGCTCTAGCGGTTGCGGTATCCGCAACGTCACTAAGATTGTTTGCACTAACAAGCAATCCGCTTCGAGTGTCTGTTTTAATTGCGGCTGGAAGTTGATTATTTGCGTCTAATAACAACACTTGTCCAAGCTGCGTGCCTGAATCTTTAGTAGCAGAAGTACCTAGTCCAAGGTTTGTACGTGCTGTGACAGTATTTGCAACATCAGAAAGGTTATTGGCTCTTAACATATCACCATCACCAATCCCTGCACCAATATTTTGTCTTGCAACTGCTGGATTTGCAACATCGCTAAGGTTATTAGCTCCTAGCATATCTCCGTCGCCTGTTCCTGCGCCGATGTTAGTTCTGGCGGTAGCCGCATCAGCAACATCTGATAAGTTATTAGCAGCTAAAAGATCACCGTCACCTGTACCTGCTCCAATGTTCGTTCTGGCTGCAACTGGATCTACTTCACTCAAGTTGTTAACCGCTAAAAGATCACCGTCACCTGTACCTGCTCCAATGTTCGTTCTCGCTATAGCTGCATCCGCAACATCAGAAAGGTTGTTAACGGCAAGTAAGTCGCCATCTCCAGTGCCCGCTCCTAAATTAGCTCTTGCAATAGCAGTGTCGGCAACATCACTTAGATTATTAGCACCAAGCATATCACCGTCTCCAGTACCTGCTCCGATGTTAGTACGTGCAATTGCTGGATTTACCACTTCACTAAGATTATTAGCACCTAACATATCTCCATCACCAGTACCTGCACCGATGTTAGTTCTAGCTGCAACTGGATCAGCTACGTCACTAAGATTGTTAGCACCAAGCATGTCACCGTCTCCAGTCCCTGCTCCCAAGTTTGTTCTTGCTATAGCGGTATCAGCAACATCAGAAAGGTTGTTAGCAGCTAAAAGATCACCGTCACCAGTACCAGCACCTAAATTGGCTCTAGCTTGAACAGGATCTACTTCACTAAGATTGTTTGCTGCTAAAAGATCACCGTCACCAGTGCCAGCTCCCAAGTTTGCTCTGGCTTGAACAGGATCTACTTCACTTAAATTGTTTGCGGCTAGTAAATCACCATTACCAGTACCCGCTCCAATATTTGCTCTCGCGATAGCCGCATCAGCTACGTCTGATAAGTTATTGGCACCAAGCATATCGCCGTCACCAGTACCAGCACCCAAGTTTGTTCTTGCTATAGCAGTGTCCGCAACGTCACTAAGATTGTTTGCACTTAACATATCGCCGTCTCCGGTACCTGCACCGATGTTAGTTCTAGCAGTAGCCGCATCTAATACATCAGATAAGTTGTTTGCTTTTTGTAAATAAATATTTGGAATATTGATATTTGTAATGTTTCGACCATCAACGACTGGCAAACCAGCAACTGTGTTTTGTGTTGGGTCGACGTCAATAATTTCTAAAACATTTCCTATTGCTACTCCTGAATCTTTGACAGCAGAAGTACCTAGTCCAAGGTTTGTACGTGCAACAGTAGTATCAGCGACATCCGAAAGGTTGTTTGCACTTAACATGTCTCCGTCGCCAGTACCCGCTCCCAAGTTTGTTCTTGCAACAGCCGGATCAACAACGTCAGATAAATTATTAGCGCCGAGCATATCACCATCACCAGTACCTGCACCAATGTTCGTACGAGCAATAGCTGCATCAGCTACGTCACTAAGATTGTTAGCACTTAACATATCACCATCGCCTGTACCCGCTCCCAGGTTAGTTCTTGCAATGGCAGTGTCGGCTACATCGCTTAAATTGTTTGCTGCTAGTAAGTCTCCATCTCCCGTACCTGCTCCAAGGTTCGTTCTCGCAATAGCCGCATCAGCTACGTCACTAAGATTGTTAGCACCAAGCATGTCTCCATCTCCCGTACCTGCACCAAGATTGGTTCTTGCTTGTACAGGATCTACTTCTGATAAATTATTTACCGCTAGTAAATCACCAGTACCCGCTCCAATGTTGGTTCTAGCTGCTGCTGCATCGGCTACATCACTTAGATTATTAGCACCAAGCATGTCTCCATCACCTGTACCTGCTCCAAGGTTCGTTCTCGCTTGTACAGGATCTACTTCTGATAAATTATTGACCGCTAAAAGATCACCGTCACCTGTTCCTGCACCTAAATTAGTTCTGGCAATTGCTGCGTCAGTTACATCAGAAAGATTATTAGCAGCAAGTAAGTCACCATCGCCTGTGCCAGCTCCAATGTTAGTTCTAGCGGTAGCCGCATCGGTTACATCTGACAAGTTATTAGCACCTAACATGTCACCATCACCAGTCCCTGCTCCAAGATTAGCTCTGGCTTGAACAGGATCTACTTCTGATAAATTATTTACCGCTAGTAAATCGCCCGTGCCAGCTCCAATGTTAGCACGTGCAATAGCTGCATCAGTTACGTCACTAAGATTGTTAGCACCTAACATATCACCGTCACCGGTACCTGCTCCAAGATTAGTTCTGGCAACAGCAGTGTCGTCAACGTCTGAAAGGTTATTAGCCGCTAATAAGTCACCATCGCCTGTACCTGCTCCAATGTTAGCACGTGCAGTCGCTGCATCGGCTACATCAGATAAGTTGTTTGCGGACAAAAGATCACCAGTTCCAGCTCCTATGTTAGTTCTTGCAATGGCTGGATCAGCTAAGTCAGATAAGTTGTTAGCTGCTAAAAGATCACCATCTCCAGTACCAGCGCCAAGGTTAGTTCTAGCAATCGCAGTATCTGCTACGTCTGAAAGGTTATTAGCACCAAGCATATCACCGTCTCCGGTTCCCGCACCAATGTTAGTTCTAGCGGTAGCCGCATCTAATACATCAGATAAATTATTAGCACCAAGCATATCACCGTCACCGGTACCCGCTCCAATGTTAGTTCTAGCGGTAGCCGCATCGGTTACATCTGACAAGTTATTAGCACCTAACATGTCACCATCACCGGTACCCGCTCCAAGGTTAGCACGTGCGGTCGCTGCATCTGCTACATCTATAAGGTTATTAGCAGCAAGTAAGTCACCGTCACCTGTACCTGCACCGATGTTAGTTCTGGCAATTGCTGCATCAGCTACGTCTGATAAGTTATTGGCACCAAGCATGTCACCATCGCCTGTACCAGCTCCGATGTTAGCTCTAGCCTGTACCGGATTTACTTCACTTAAATTATTTACAGCTAGCAAGTCACCGTCGCCTGTTCCTGCACCGATATTTGCTCTGGCAGTAGCTGCGTCAACAACGTCAGATAAATTGTTTGCTCCCAACATGTCACCGTCACCAGTGCCAGCACCTAAATTGGTACGTGCAATTGCTGCATCGGCTACATCTGACAAGTTATTAGCAGCAAGCAAGTCACCATCGCCTGTACCAGCACCTAAATTGGCTCTGGCAATGGCAGTATCGGCCACATCACTAAGATTGTTGGCTGCTAGTAAATCTCCATCACCTGTTCCCGCTCCAAGGTTAGTTCTAGCGGTAGCCGCATCAGTTACGTCACTAAGATTGTTAGCCGCTAAAAGATCACCAGTACCAGCTCCAATATTAGTACGTGCAATTGCTGGATCAGCAACATCACTTAGATTATTAGCACCAAGCATGTCACCATCGCCTGTTCCCGCTCCAAGGTTAGCACGTGCGGTCGCTGCATCTGCTACATCCGAAAGATTGTTGGCTGCTAGTAAATCACCAGTGCCAGCACCGATATTAGTTCTAGCTGCAACAGGATCTACTACATCAGATAAGTTGTTAGCGGCTAGCATGTCACCATCACCAGTGCCAGCACCTAAGTTGGTACGTGCAATAGCCGCGTCAACAACGTCAGATAAATTATTGGCCGCTAAAAGATCACCATCACCAGTACCAGCTCCAAGATTAGTTCTGGCAACAGCTGGATCAGCTACGTCAGATAAATTGTTTGCACCTAACATGTCACCATCACCAGTACCAGCACCGATATTTGCTCTAGCCTGAACTGGATCTACCTCTGATAAATTATTGGCCGCTAAAAGATCACCATCTCCGGTACCAGCTCCAATGTTAGTTCTTGCCGTAGCTGCATCCGCAACGTCACTAAGATTATTAGCAGCAAGTAAGTCACCATCGCCTGTACCCGCTCCAATATTGGTTCTAGCTGCAACTGGATCAGCCACGTCTGAAAGGTTGTTAGCGGCTAGCATGTCACCAGTACCAAAGTTTGCTAATCCTAAATTTGTTCTAGCAGTAGCTGCATCAGTTAAATCAGATAAATTGTTAGCGGCTAGTAAGTCACCATCACCGGTACCCGCTCCAATGTTAGTTCTGGCTGCTGCTGCGTCGGTTACATCTGATAAATTATTAGCACCAAGCATATCACCATCTCCAGTACCTGCGCCTATATTGGTACGTGCTTGAACAGGATCTACCTCGCTTAAATTATTAACAGCTAGTAAGTCACCAGTCCCTGCTCCAATATTGGTTCTGGCTGCTGCTGCGTCGGTTACATCTGATAAATTATTGGCCGCTAAAAGATCACCATCTCCAGTACCAGCGCCAATATTAGTTCTAGCTGTGGCAGCATCTGCGACATCCGAAAGGTTATTAGCACCTAACATATCTCCATCGCCAGTACCCGCTCCAATATTAGCTCTGGCTTGTATCGGGTCTACTTCACTTAAATTATTAGCAGCTAATAAGTCTCCGTCACCTGTACCTGCTCCGATGTTAGTACGAGCTGCTGCTGCATCCGCAACGTCACTTAGATTATTAGCAGCTAACATATCACCATCACCAGTGCCAGCACCTAAATTTGCTCTAGCTTGAACAGGATCTACTTCTGACAAGTTGTTAGCAGCAAGTAAGTCACCATCGCCTGTACCTGCTCCGATGTTAGTACGAGCTGCTGCTGCGTCGGTTACATCTGATAGGTTATTGGCACCTAACATGTCACCATCACCAGTACCAGCTCCAAGGTTGGTTCTAGCTATAGCTGCATCAGCAACATCAGATAGGTTATTGGCTGCTAGCACATCACCATCACCAGTACCAGCTCCGATGTTAGTACGTGCAGTAGCTGCATCGGTTACATCACTAAGATTATTTGCAGCTAAAAGATCACCAGTACCAGCACCCAGATTTGCTCTAGCTTGAACAGGATCTACTTCGCTCAAGTTATTAACAGCTAATAAGTCACCATCACCGGTACCCGCTCCAATGTTAGTTCTTGCCGTAGCTGCATCTGCTACATCGCTTAAATTATTAGCGCCGAGCATATCTCCGTCTCCTGTACCAGCTCCCAAGTTTGTTCTTGCTATAGCGGCATCAGCAACATCAGCTAAATTATTTGCCCCTAACATATCACCATCACCTGTACCAGCTCCGATATTTGCTCTGGCTTGTATCGGGTCTACTTCGCTTAGGTTATTAGCGGCTAGCATGTCACCGTCACCAGTGCCAGCTCCGATGTTAGTACGAGCTGTCGCAGCATCAGTTACATCAGATAAGTTGTTAACAGCTAATAAAGAACCTTCGGCTTGTATACCTGTTAAATTTGACCCATCAATAACTGGAAGTGTAGGATTTCCTGCACCGTCATCAATTAATTCAACCACATTTCCAATACCAGCACCTGAATCTTTAGTAGCAGAAGTACCTAGTCCAAGGTTAGTTCTAGCAACTGTTGCATCAGCTACGTCTGATAAATTGTTAGCTCCTAACATTACGCCTTCTAATAAAGATTCTCTAATAGCTTGAGGTAAATCATTGTCTGCATCTAATAAAAGAACTTGACCTCCTAACGTACCAGCGTCTTTAGTGGCAGAACTACCAAGACCAAGATTAGTTCTTGCAATAATTGCATTTTGTAAATCAGAAAGGTTATTGGCTGCTAGCACATCACCATCACCAGTACCAGCTCCGATGTTAGTACGTGCAGTAGCTGCATCGGTTACATCAGATAGGTTATTAACAGCTAATAAAGACCCTTCCGCCTGAATACCTGTTAAATTTGAACCGTCAATTGCTGGTAAAGCTGCGTTACCCGCACCATCATCAACAACTTCAAGAACATTGCCAATTTCTGAGCCTGAATCTTTAGTAGCAGAAGAGCCTAGTCCTAAATTAGTCTGTGCTACAACAACATTCGTTAAATCTCCTAAGTTGTTAGCTGCTATCAAAGCACCTTCTACACCACCGCCTTCACCAGCTCCAGGTCTTGTATCTGTTATCATTCCAGCTTCTCCAGTACTAGAGAAACCTAATTGAATTTGTATATCAGTGTTATCACCAACTGATATGAATTTAAACCTTTGAGGGTCTAAATTTCTAAATTTAAAAATTTTGCCAGTTTCTAACGGAATACCATTGTTGGCTTCTGGGTCATTCCCATCCATAAAAAATCTGACAGTTGCAGCACCATCATTATATAAATCAATCCCTGACAAGCTGTCTGGTAAATCAATAGATTGATTAGTAGCCGCTTCTATTAATTGCCGCAAAGTAGCACTTTCATTCGTGACTGTTAGTCTTAATGCTAATTCGGGCAGTTTGTAATATTGCATATTTTTTTAGCTAATTAATAATTGTATATACATAAAAGAATCATCACCAGTAGATTTGAATTTAAAGTTCCAAACATTCGTGTGTGTAAAGGTTTCAGTATAATTTGGACCAATATCAATACCATTGTTATCACCTACATTCCCATCAAAAATAGCTTGTATATCTGCTGGACCTTCAACCCATAGTATTATACCGTCGATCTGATTCCTTAATTTTTCAAATTGCTCAAAACTAACATCTCCTGCGGCTTCTTTAATTAATGTGTATAACCCCTTAAATTCATTATTAATTCTCAGTTTTGCTGCGTTTGCGTTTGGCAGTTTTATTATTTTCATTTTTTGTTTTTTTAATTGGTTTTGGTTTTTCTACCTCAATCCAAAATAAAGGATCTACATTTTTCGGATCTAATTCAAAAACCTTTTGCATTCCAGGTTTTTGGCTTTTTGTTCTTACTTGATAAAATTTTTTTTGCATAAGCTAGGATTATATGCTCTTATCATACATTAAACATGTATAGAAAACCATGGGGCGGTTAAGCCCCATAATCTTAATATTGCATAAAAGCATCGCCACCAACAAAGAACCATAAACCGTAATTCGCTGAATATCTCAGCCTTGCTGAACGGTTATATGACCCAAATTGAGCCGTTCCATTAATATTTGTAGGAACTGTTCCTCCGTTTGTGTCTTCAATATAAATAGTATATAAACCAGTATAGCCAGGAACAATCAATATCGTTAATTCTTGTCCATCTGAACCAGTAGGGATAGAAAGATAAATATCTTTTGCATTTCCACTAGCTTCATCAATATAAACTACGGATTTGCTAATATCCAATTGATTAGCAGAAGTGCCGTTATCACTTCCATTAAAAGATTGTGAAGCTTCACCTATTGTATGCAATCTACCAGTAATAGTAGTATCGCCTCCTAAATTAGATTTGCCATTAACATTCAACGCACCAGCTGTGCTAGTTGTATTAACTTGTAGCACGTTTGATACACGAACCGTACTTGGTAACCCAATTTCAAAATTACCAGTTGTAGGTTCAGTAACTGTAACTTCGTTTGTAGTTCCAGAAATTGAATTTAAGCCTCCGCTTGAATTAATAGTTAGCGTGTTACCTACATCGTCATAGCTCAAAGTAATATTCGTCCCTGCTTGTAACAATTGAGAAACTCTATCGTCTACACGTTCATCAGTAAAGTAAAGATTTGTACCTTCTGAAATATCACTTGTAGTGTAAGTAGGCAGATCAGTGTTTTCCCACGCAAAAGAATTTTTGTTATAAGTAAGAATTTGACCATCAGCAATATTTGTAATACTTACATTTGCTAATTCATCTATATCATTAATGTGTGTAAATCTTACTTGTAATTTACCGTCATTAGCTGCACGAGTTACAACAGCCACTTGAATAATGTGTTCTGGGTAAGTTGGAACAGTTGTTGTAAGTTGACCTGCGTTGTTTGGATCTAAATATAAAACATCACCAGCTTGCAGAGTTGAAGTGTTTACAACAACAACACCATCTGTAACAGCATAACCAAAGTCATTTGCGTTAATTGCTTTGTTACAAATACCAACAACATACGTAGGGTCAAATGAAGGGCTACTCATATCAGCCACTGTAAATAATATATGATCACCTTGAACCCCTGCAAAATACAAAACATCACCAGTATTTAAATTTTGTGTAGCCTTACCATAAATTAAACCTTGTAAATTTATAGGTGAATTAGTTCCATCTCCAATTGTCACACCAATAGTTTCGTAAGTGTTATCTTCTGATAATGTCGCGCTTGAAGTGCTGTTAGTAAATTTAACTGAATCGAATGAAACATTGCTTGTAGTTGCAAGTGTTTGATCTACATCTGATAAGTCAGTTACAGAAGCAGCAGCTATTCTAGCGTCTACTCTTGCATCTGTGTAGTAAAGGTTAGTTCCTTCAGCAAGAGCTCCAGTATCATGGTTTGAAATATCTGATACAGTACCAGTTACATTGCCCGTCAAATTACCAGTGATACCATTATTAGCAACAAGAGTACCCGAACTATTAATAGTGACATCAGCAGATGTAGTGCCGTTAGTATAAAAATTTAAAGCGTCTTGTGAACGGATGTATTTAATAGCACCAATATCAGCACCGCCAGAGTTTCTAGTAAAGATAATTGAGCCAGTATCTGCACCTCCATTTGTTTCTAGTACAAAAGTAAGTTTAGCTTCGTCTCCACCTGCATCTATTGTGATGTCGCCAGTAGCAAGTGCCGCATTAATATCTATGCTTGCACCACTTGAGAGATAAGAAGCAACCCTAGCATCAGTATAATAAAGGTTTGTACCTTCTGTCAGATCACTTGTTGTTTTAGTCGCTAGTCTAGTGTCAAAAGTAGAGTCAAAATCAGCAGTTGCCAATTTAGTTCCAATACTTGTAGTTATAGTAGTGGCAAAATTTGGATCATCGCCTAACGCTGCGGCAATTTCATTTAGTGTGTCAAGCGTAGTTGGAGCACTATTAACCAAACTTGCTAAAGCACTGTCAGTATAAGATTGTGCAGAGCTTAAAGTGCTTGCATCTCCTGCAATTCTTGCAGTTTCCTCTGCATCTATATTACCTTGTAGTACAGTGTCTTGTGATTGTAAGGCTGTAATTTCGCTGTTTGTAGTTGAAATTTCAGTAGCTAAATCAGCTGCGACAGTATCAACGCTTGTTTGTAGTGCATAACCGTTTGCAGTTAAATAATCACCTACTCTTGTATCAGTGTAGTAAAGGTTTGCAGTTCCTTCTGATAGTGCATCAGTATCATGGTTTGAAATATCTGAAACCGTTCCTGTTACATTACCTAGGAAACCACCAGTTGATTCTATAGTGCCATCAGCCTTGATTTTACCAGTTGAACCGTTGATTGCTCTAGCCCAAAGTAAAGTTGACCAGATTTGCAAATTGTCGTTACCGTAACCGTTAGTTGAATCAATGTAAGCGTAAGAGCCAGAACCACCGTTTTGAAAGTCTATACCAGCCGCAACATTTGATTCGCTTCTAAGTCTAATTTGTGGGCCTGCACCTTCGTCAATAATTAAGTCACCACCGATTG
>Ga0209929_1000254_pt1 | contig 20541 bp, 29 predicted proteins | sample SalPon2_C_H2O_MG_2_FD_185731 | JGI IMG/M metagenome (GOLD analysis project Ga0209929, IMG submission 185731) | Salt pond water microbial communities from South San Francisco under conditions of wetland restoration - Salt Pond MetaG SF2_C_H2O_MG... ... | reverse complement strand
GAGCTTGACTTTATCTATATTATATGTTATACTAATCTATCTATTTTTGATATTTTTATTATGTCTATGGAACAACGAAAAACCTTAACAAAGGAACAAGCATTATATTGTGCTGGTATATTCAATGACTATTTTAGTCAGTTTGATAGAATTGACCAGTATATGAGAGATCAAAAGTTATCTCAATTAGAAACAAATAATTCAGCTGGTACATTATTTGATGATGGTCCTGAAGAAGACTTATTTAATAATAATGATATGTCACCTGAAGAAATGAATTTTGAGATAAAGATTATTGTTAATGAAAGATATGATAAGCTATTAAATATGGTTTCGTCACACACTAATATGTCTAGTGTGCCTGGTAAAAATTTAAAGATTGTGGTTATGGAAACGAACACACAAAAGATAGTAGGTTTTATTAGACTATCATCACCAGTTATTAATATGAAACCTCGTAATGAATTATTAGGTAATGTACCTGAACTTAAATCATTTAACAAAACATCTATTATGGGTTTTGTAATTGTACCTGTACAACCATTTGGTTTTAATTATTTGGGTGGAAAATTATTAGCGGCCGTCTGTTGTTCACATGAAGTAAGAGAAATGATGAATAACAAATACGATATGAATTTGGCCTTATTTGAAACAACATCTTTATATGGTAATAGTAAATCATCAAGTCAGTATGATGGTATGAAACCATTTTTAAGATATAAAGGCTTAACTGATAGTGACTTTATACCTTTGATACATGGTAAACCTTACCATGATTTAGTAAAGTTTGTTGAAAACAATGTGGGTAAATTAGTAAAAGATGACGCTTCAAGTAAAAAGTTAAAACTTACAACTGCTATTTTAGGTTTAGTTAAAAGAAGTTTAGAGGGTAATGAACTAGATAAATTTAACACAACTATTAGTAACGCTAAAAAACTTACTGAAAGAAAAAGATATTATACTTGTAGTTATGGTATTAAAAACTATATAGATATTGTAAACGGTAAACAAAATGAAATTATCAAAGACGATAATTACGATAAACATAACCTAAATAATATTGTAGAATGGTGGAAAAAGAAAGCAACCAATCGTTATAATAATCTTAAAAATGAAAATCGTTTGAGGAGAGAACTTGAAATATGGTCGCCAACAGCACAAATACAAATTATCAGATGATAACAAAAAAAGATTACGAAGATTTAAAAGAGTATTGGGACTACCAAAGAAAGGTAGAATACAATAAAGAAGTTGTACACAATATGGCTGATACATTTGAGGGTCGTGTGTATAATGATTTTGGAGCGGTTAATCTTAATGATATGAAAGATTTATTATGGACAAGAGTAAAATCTGAAGATTATGAAAATCCAAGAAAAGGTTGGGTACCTAAAGATGAAAGATTAAGGTTTGAGTGGGAAGGTCCAGCAAATATGCCAGACTTTAAAATACCATCACCAAAAGGTGACTCAATAGCTATGAGAGCTAAAGATATGAAAGAGTGGCAAGAAGCATTAAATGATGAAGAAAATAATAGTAATTGATAATATAGTTAACGAATTAGAACAACTACATATAAAAAAACATTTATTTGAAGATACTAAATGGACATTTATAGAAGATGTATCTTTAAAAGATAATTTACATCAAAGACGGCCAGGTCTTAAACAATATTTCAATACAAAAAATCTAAATGATAGTATTTACAATATAGTTTTAAATGTAAGAAAAAAATTAAAAATGAAACCTCTATATGCTAAAGATGATATATTAGAGGTCAGATCATTTTTACAGCTGCCTTTAAATAAAGAATACATAGGTGAGGGTGTTGATACACCACATTTAGATAAAACAGAACCACATTTGGTATTTTTATACTATGTAAACGATAGTGATGGTGATACGATAATTTATAACTATAAAAGCAAATCACCAACTGATATACCTTTTTTTGAAGATGTGAAAGAACAGAAAAGGGTAACACCAAAACAAGGTAGAGTTGTAATATTTGATGGTTTATATTGGCATACGGCTGAACAACCAACTAAAGATATTAGATGTATAATAAACTTCAATATAAGTAATAATGGGACTTGACAATATGATTAGAATAGTATATAATATAACAATAAATTTATGGAGATATTGATATGAGTAATTTTTTAAAAGACATAATTAAAGAAACTGGTAATGAGTATGCTGGTTTAGTAAGTGAAGGGGTTGATAGCGCTGACGTTACAAGTTTTATAGACACAGGCTCATATTCTTTTAATGCCTTATTATCAGGCAGTATATATGGTGGTATGCCAGGAAACAAAATCACAGCAATCGCTGGTGAGGCCGCTACAGGTAAAACATTCTTTGCTTTAGGTATTGTAAAAGCATTTTTAGACAAAGACAAAGACGCTGGTGTAATTTACTTTGAATCAGAAAGTGCCATCTCAAAAGAGATGATTGAAAGTCGTAGTGTAGATAGTACAAGAATGGTAATTGTACCAGTTGCTACAGTACAAGAATTTAGAAATCAATCAATTAAAATTATTGACAAATATTTAGAACAACCAGAAGATAAAAGAAAACCTATAATGTTTGTGTTAGATAGTTTAGGTATGTTATCTACTACAAAAGAAATGGAAGATACGGCTGCTGGTAAAGAAACAAGAGATATGACTAGATCACAAATAGTCAAATCAACGTTTAGAGTTTTAACACTTAAATTAGGTAAAGCAAATATACCTATGATAATGACCAATCACACTTATGATGTTATTGGTTCTATGTTCCCACAAAAAGAAATGGGTGGCGGTTCAGGTTTGAAGTACGCCGCTTCATCAATCATCTACCTAGGTAAACGTAAAGAGAAAGACGGTACTGAAGTAGTTGGTAATATTATTCATTGTAAAAATTATAAATCAAGGTTAACAAAAGAAAATGCTCAAATTGATGTAAGACTTACATACAAAACAGGTTTAGACAAGTATTATGGCTTGTTAGAACTTGGTGAGGCAGCTGGCGTATTTAAAAAAGTATCTACAAGATATGAAATGCCAGATGGTTCTAAAGTTTTTGGTAAGAACATCAATGACGATCCTGAAAAGTATTTTACAAAAGAAGTATTAGATAAGATTGATGAATATGCCAGAAAAAAATTCAGCTACGGATCAGACGAAGAAGAAAAAAACTAAAAGATACGTTTTTGTTCAAAGAGAAGAAGACGATTTTACTTGTATAAAAATCGTTGAAGGTAAATTTGAAGGCGTGGTCTATAAGTACGGCAAAGTTGGATTTGCTCATACAGAAAATCCAGACGGAACATTGCCTATGAAGTTTGACTATGATATTATGGTTAATCCTAATAAGGTAGATGTTGATTCGCAAGAGTTTATAGATTTTATTGGTGATATATTAATGGAACAATTGGAGAAACAAGTAACAGATGGCACCGTTGTCTTTGACAAATAACGAAAGAATAGAACTTACAATATTACGAAACTTCTTTTTTAATGAAGATTTTACTCGTAAGGCTTTACCATTTGTAAAAACAGATTACTTTACAAATAGAATTGAAAGATTATTGTATGAAGAAGTAGATAAGTTTGTTCAACAATATAAAAATCTACCTACAAAAGAAACAATCTTAATTGAGTTTGGCCGTAGAAAAGATATTAATGATGAAGAAGTAAAACTTATCAAAGAACTTGTAAGTGGTTTTAATGATGAAAAAACAGACTTACAATGGTTATTAGATACAACTGAAAAGTTTTGTAAAGACAGAGCAGTACATAATGCTGTATTATCTGGTATTAAGATATTAGATGGTAAAGATAAAGAAAAACAACCAGAGGCAATACCAAGTATATTAAGTGAGGCATTGGCCGTTTCATTTGACAATCATATCGGACATGATTACATTAATGACGCTGAAAGTAGATTTGATTGGTACCATACAAAAGAAAAAAGGTACCCATTTGATTTAAATTTCTTTAATAAGATTACAAAAGGTGGTGTTCCAAGTAAAACTTTAAATATTGCTTTGGCAGGAACAGGTGTTGGTAAATCATTGTTTATGTGTCATTGTGCTTCTAACTTTTTAACACAAGGTCAAAATGTCTTATACATAACACTTGAAATGGCTGAAGAAAGAATTGCTGAAAGAATAGACGCCAACTTAATGGATGTTACAATGGACGATTTACATGATATGCCTAAACAACTCTATGATGATAAGATGACCAAGTTAAGAAGTAAGACTACAGGTCAATTAATTATTAAAGAATATCCAACAGCGTCTGCTCATAGTGGTCATTTTAAATCATTAATAAATGAGTTATCACTAAAGAAAAGTTTTAAACCAGATGTTTTGTTTATAGATTATTTAAATATTTGTGCGTCAAGTAGATTTAAAGGTGGTAATATATCATCATACTTTTACATTAAAGCAATTGCTGAGGAGTTAAGAGGTTTGGCAGTTGAATTTAATTTGCCTATTTTTAGTGCGACACAGACAACTAGAACTGGATTTGTATCAACCGATATTGGTTTAGAAGATACATCTGAAAGTTTTGGTTTACCAGCAACAGCTGACTTTATGTTTGCCTTAATGTCTAATGAAGAATTAGAATCACTAGGGCAAATGAAAGTAAAACAATTAAAGAATAGATACAATGATCCTGGTATGAATAGAGCATTTATAGTGGGTGTTGATAGAGCAAAAATGAGATTATATGATGTTGAAAATTCAGCACAGAATATAGTAGATAGCAACCAAACAAAAGAAAAGGAAAATTATCCTACACCTGAACAGGCCTATGATAAGTTTTCTGATTTTAAAGTATAGGAGAAACAATGGCAAAATTTGTAGTATTTACAAACGCTAACCCACCTTTTGAAGGTAGAGAAATAGTTATCAATATTGATAACATAGTTAGTGTGTATAAAGATATAACGGCAAAAGATAAAGTGGCCTTGTGGTCAAAAGAAAACTTTTGGCACGTAGAAGAAGACTTTAACACCGTTATGAAAAAGCTAGGGCTTGAATATGAAGAAAAAACCGAAGAAAAGGAGTTAAACTAATGATACAAGGTAATTTGTTTACAATACCAATGTGGTCACTTCCCACATTAAACTTTTCTAATAAGAAAAAACAATTAGAAAAATTAGTAAAAGGTTTTCCAGAAAAAAGACACGGAATGCAAACCTTTGCTACCAACAGACAAAGTGATAGAAGTGGCTTTGCTGAAGCCTTTGCCAATATTTGTGGTGAAGAATTAAATATGTTGTCAACAAGACTTAAAAAAGATATTCAAATTGAAGATATATGGTCAGTATCATATAAAAGAGGTGAGTATCATACACCACACGATCACGGTAGTGTTGGTCTATCTGGTATTTTATATTTAAATATGGATAAAAAAGCACCTGTTACACAATACATACAACCGTGGAATGATTGGTATTCAGATAGAACAATTTACTATCCATTACCTGTTGTTGAGGGTACAATGGTTGTTGTTCCTAAATTTGTTAGACACTTTACAGAACCAAGTAAGTCAGTAAAAGTAAAAAGAATAATTAGTTGGGATATGAAAATATCATAATGTCAAAAAATAAAATTCAAAAAGTTAAGTTTCATAGAGGCGATAAAAGGCCTAATGATGAACAACCTAGTCTTTCTTATGTAAAGAAGATGAAAAAACATAAGAAAGATATTATATGGGAAGTTATTGAAAAACCTACTAATAATGTTATAGGCCAGTATTTTTTTGAAGAAGACGCCTATAAATTAGTGAAGTTTCAGAATAAAAACAAGGTGTGGGAGCCTAATGGTGGTGTACCAAAATTCTTATGGACAAGAGTTTAGTATTATAAATATAAGTAAACAGTTGATTTATATGGAACAAGTGATTATAGTTATGGGAACAATGAGAGAGAAATGTTTAGTTTTAAAGGATTTTTTACAAAGGAAAAGAATACTCATTTAGAACACGTTGAGGACGATATAATAAATCGTGGTTCAAAAGGTGGCGAAAATGCTATTAACTTCCTAAAGTCAATCAGAAATATGCTTGCTGGTTCATCTGGCAAGAAAGTCAATATGTCTGTTAAGTGGGACGGAGCTCCTGCTATTATCTGCGGTATCAATCCAGAAAACGATCAATTCTTTGTAGGTACAAAGGCCGTCTTTAATGTTAATCCTAAAATCAACTATACATCATCTGATATTAGTAGAAACCATAGTGGTGAACTTGCTAATAAATTAAATATAGCTTTAAGAGAACTAAAAAAATTAAATATCTCTGGTATTTTACAAGGCGATTTTCTCTTTTCAAAATCAGATTTAAAAACGGCTAGTATAGATGGTGAAAATATGATTACATTTACACCTAATACAATTACATATGCTGTACCTGTTGATTCAGATATAGGTAAAAAAATTAAAAGAGCAAGAATGGGAATAGTATTTCATACATCTTATTCTGGCAAAACTATGAAAGACTTAAAAGCAGGTTTCGGAACGGTATCAGGTCGTTCAGGAATATCTTCCGTGTTTTTAGCTGACGCTGCTTACAAAGACGTAAGCGGCTCAGCTAAATTAACAAAAGCCGAGCTATCAACATTTAACGCTAGATTAAGAATGGCCGAAGGCTCTTTATCTAAAGCAGGACCAATGTTAGATACAATGAACAAGTCAGATAGTTTATCAGTAGGTTATAGATTAAAAACTTTCTTTAATCATTACATAAGAAATACACAAGGCAATATGGCCAAAGTAAAAACTTTAGTAGAAATGTTTAGAGAGTATTACGAAAACTTTTTAAAGGCAGAAATAGATTCCAGAAAAACAGATAGTGGTAAACAAAAGTATAGAGATTTATTAAAAATAAATTTAACTTTTATAGATAGAAATAAGCAATCATTATATTTTGCTATTGCCTCACACGTTACTTTACAAAATGCTAAAAACTTTTTAGTAAGTAAGTTAAGTGAGATACAAAGTATAGGCCATTTTTTAAGAACACCAAACGGTTATAAGGTAACGGCACCAGAAGGATTTGTGGCCGTTGATAGAACAGCAGGCGCTGTAAAGTTAGTAGATAGATTAGAATTTAGTCGGGCTAATTTCACGGCAGAAAAGGATTGGATTAAAGGATAATGGCAAGTCAAGGATTTTTACACGAACAAGATATACAAGTCAGTAGAGGCCTGATTAGAGGTGCTACTGTAAGAAATATTTTTGGTTACAATACAGCAATTACAACAGCATTTATACCTGCTTGGGAGTTTGCTTCAGTATATGCTTATCCAGGTTCAGCGATTACAATGACAGTAACATCAGCAAGTGGTAGTGATGATGGTAAAACATTATTAATACAAGGTTTAGACGCTAACTATGCTGAAATATCAGATGTGGTTACAATCAACGGCGCTGGTGATATAAACACTAACAAACCTTTCTTTAGAATTAATGATGTAATCTTAACTTCAGGTACAACCAATGTAGGATTAATTACAATTCAAAACACAGGTAAAACTGTAAACTATGCTGGTATTAGAGCAGGCGATGGAAGAAATCAGGCAAGTATCTATACAGTACCAGCAGATAAAGAGTTTTACTTATATCGTATTGACGCATTTTCAAATGATAGTACAGCTGCCAAACCAGGTATATTTAAAAACTTTAGTCAAAACTCTAATGGACAACAATACAATGTGGCAAGAACAACATTTTTTAATCAAATGAATATTCAAAGAAGAATACCATTTAAATATTCAGAAAAAACAGATATACAATTTCAACTACAAGCTGCTTCAGGAACACACGAAATGAATGTGTTTGGTGAAGGTATTTTAGTAGATGTGCCAAGGACACAACAAGTATAATAAATGAAAAGTTTTAAACAATACTTTTTTGAAGCAATCAACAAACCAAAAATCATTATGATTGGTGGTCCTGGTTCTGGTAAATCAACTTATTCAGAATTGATTACAAAGAAACTAAACATACCACACATTTACACTGGTGATATGATGAGAGCTTTAGCAAAACAGAATACACCTGATGGTAAGAAAGTAAAAGACTTATTAGCACAAGGTAAATTTGCACCATTAAGTATTGTTATTAATGCAGTAAAAGAAAGACTACAAAAACCAGACGCACAACAAGGTTATGTGTTTGATGGTTTCCCTCGTAATGTTGAACAAGCAGAACGAATGAATGATGAAGGTATTGAATACGACTATGTTGTTAATCTTGTAGTAAGTGAAGAAGAAATTATTAAACGATTGACAGCAAGAGGTAGAGAAGATGATAAACCAGAAATCATTAAGAAAAGATTAGAAGTGTATCATAAAGAAACAGCACCTTTATTAGACTATTTTAAAAACGAGTTAATAAATATTAAAGCTGAGGGCAGTACACCAGAAGCAATAGCAGATAAAATAATAGAGAAGATTAAATGAAAAAGTATGACGACATAAGATTTCAGGAATTAAAAGAAGGCCTTTATGACCCTAATATCTTTAAGGCATTCTTTTTAGCAGGTGGTCCTGGTTCAGGTAAAACATTTGTAACTAAATCTACTTTTTCAGGTACAGGTTTAAAAACAATTAATTCAGATGCCTCTTTTGAAAGAGGTTTAAAGAAATCAGGTCTATCTATGAAGATGCCAGATGATGAGGCAGAAGCTAGAGATATGATTAGAGACCGTGCTAAGGCAACAACAGATGCACAAATGCAATTAGCAATTAACGGCCGATTAGGTTTAGTTGTTGATGGCACAGGTAGAGATTTTGATAAGATTGCATATCAGAATAGTTTATTAAAACAATTAGGTTACGACACATATATGGTGTTTGTTAATACAAGTTTAGAAGTTGCATTAGAAAGAAACGCACAAAGAGAAAGAACAGTACCAGAATATATTACAATTAAATCTTGGAAAGGTGTTCAAGCAAATATTGGTAAGTTTCAAAATTTATTTGGTATGAGTAATATGATTATTATTGACAACAATAAATCAGACAAAGAATTGGTAACTCAAACAATGTCTAAAGTGGGTAAATCTGTAAGAAGTTTATTGAGTAGACCAATTCAAAGTTACACAGCCAAAAGATGGATGGCAACAGAAAGAAAGTTAAGAAGAAAATAGAAATGAAAAAGTTTAGAGAAATTATAGAAAGTATAATTGACATACCAAGAAGGACTTATGCGCCTATGGTATTTAATGATGCTGATACTATGAATCCTAAAATTAAACCAGAAGTTAAAGCATTAATAGATGCACATTTAAAGGAATTTGAAAAAGAATATCCTGTATTAAAGACTTCTTTAATTGGTTCAATTCTAACTAAACGATATAGAAATGATGCAGATTTAGATATTAATGTATTGTTTGATGTGCCAGTTGGCAAAAGAGAAGATGAAAGAGTAAGACTTTCTAAAAAGTATTTGTCTGCTAGTAATCCAGATAACATTCAAGGTCAGTTAATACCAGGTTCTGAACACCCTATTAACTTTTATTTTATTACAGATGAGGCAACTTATGAAGACCAAAATAAAAAGGCTGACGCAGTATTCGATATTGAGCGTAATGTGTTCATCAAAAGACCAGAAGATTTTAACTTTGATGTTAATTTGTATATCCAAGATTTCAGCCGTAAGGTGCAAGAACTTGATGTTGTCAAAGGTGAATTAAAAAGAGATATTATTGATTATGATGAGTTGACAGAATTATCTCCAAATGATATACTTAACCTACAAGATAAGATTAATGAAAAACTAGAAGAGATTGAAGATAGTATTAGAACAATTATTAGAATTGGTGACAATGTTGATGCAGAAAGAAGAGCTGTATTTGATAAAGATATGTCGCCAGATGAAATTAGAGATTATGGTGTGAAGAACAGATTACCTAAAAATGTTATTTACAAAATGTTAGAGAAGTATCACTATCTAAAATTCTATAAGAAATGTAAAAAGATTTTAGATGACGGAGAGGTTACAGACGCAGAAATTGACAGTATTCGTAACGAAAGTGTTGCAAAAATACAACAAACAAAGGGCTTGCCAAACGGTTCCGATTGTGTTACCATAGAGAAAATGGACAATAACACTATGATAGAAGCTACTAAAAAATCAATAGCATTTGCATTTGGCAGATTTAATCCTCCAACTATTGGCCACGAAAAACTTATCAACAAAGTTAAGTCAGTGCCTACTACCGACTATAAAATTTACCTAAGTCGTAGTGAAGACCCTAAAAAGAATCCACTATCTCCAAGAGATAAGTTGTCTATTATGAAAAAGTTGTTTCCTAGCCACGCTAGAAACATTGAAATCAATCAGACAAATATGGTACTTGATATTGCAACTGAACTATACAAAAAAGGTTACACAGATGTAACTATGGTTGCAGGTTCAGATAGGGTTAGAGAATTCGAAAACATCTTACAAAAATATAATGGTGTAAAATCCAGACACGGTCTATATGACTTTGATAGTATTAAAGTAGTATCAGCTGGCGAAAGGGATCCTGACGCTGAAGGTGCAACAGGTATGTCAGCATCTAAAATGAGAGATGCAGCCGCTAAGGGTGATTTAAAATCTTTTGAAAAAGGATTACCTAAAGGTGTTGATGCAGCTGGTATTATGAAACAAGTTAGAAGAGGTATGAAGTTGGCTGCCTCTTTTGGTGGTATGAGTGCAGTAGGTACTGGTGCAAGACCAATTGTTTCATTAGAAGAATTTGAACAACAACAAATTAGAGACCTTTATATTAGAGAAATGATATTTAATATCGGCGATGAAGTTGATTATGTCAAAGAAGATATACAAGGTAAAGTAGTTAGAAGAAGCACAAACTACATTGTTGTAGAAGATAATAAAAACAATTTACACAAAGCTTGGATTTGGGACTGTGTTCCAATTGCAGCTGATAGAGAGGTAGAAGTACGAGAATATAACTTAGATGTAGATTATGGATTTGAGGCAGTATCAGAAAAGAAATCTGAATATGGTCACACTGATAGTTTACCACAAGATAGAGATGTGAAGAAACAAAAAGGTACACAACCTAAAAAGTATTTTAAAAGTTTGAGTAAAGATGTTAAAGACAAACGAGCAAGTCATTTTAGAAACACTGATACAACAAAGAACGACAACGACCCAGCACCTGGAGATGATAAGTCAAAAACAAAACCTAGTAAATTCACTTCTAAGTACAAGAAAATGTATGGTGAATTACGAAAAGACCTTAATGATGCCTGTTGGACAGGTTATAAACAAGTGGGTATGAAGAATAAGGGTGGTAAACAAGTACCAAACTGTGTACCAGAGTCCTATGAGATTGGTGCTGACTATGCCAACCATACAAAAGAGATTACTCCTGGTCAAACACCAGACGCAAAACCAGTAGATGCGAAAGATAGAGGCAAACCTACTGAAAAAGATGTAAAAGAATGGGCAGCTTCAGATACCACAATAGATAAATATAAGCAACGATATAAAACAGAATGGAAAGCAAGGCTAGATGAAGTGGTTTCCAAGATGATGGAGAAAATATAATGTTAAGTTTTGCAGATTATAAAGACAGAATTTCAAAGTCGGTACATTATCATATAGAGAATAATATACCGTTTGCTGAAAACATTTATAGAGTACACAGTGAAGAATTTTATAAGTTGTTTAGAGAGGCAAGAAATTTATATAATGAGGGTTTACTAACAGAATTATCCGATTGGGATAGAACTCTATTAGAAACAGATATTGGTGAGTTTGGTGAGTACGAAGGAGAAAATGTACCATTAGATTGTCCAATACAAGAAGAAGATGAAAAGAATCCACCACTGAACAAACCAAAAAGAGGTGGACCGAAAAAGTTTTATGTGTTCGTCAAAGACGGTGACAAGATTAAGAAAGTTACTTGGGGCGACACAACTGGATTAAGTGTTAAACTTGACAATCCAGAAGCTAGAAAATCTTTTGCGGCTAGACACAGATGTGACCAGCAAAAAGATAAAACGAAGGCCGCATATTGGGCTTGTAATTTGCCACGATATGCTAAGAGTTTGGGAATGAGTGGTGGTGGAAACTTCTATTGGTAATGTATTTTATGATGTAAGACCAGACGAAACAAAGGAGGGCAATGTGTTCACAAGAATATTTGGAGAAGATTGCCAACCAAGTGAGTTAGTTTGGCACCGTGATAAAAAAGATAGAACATTTAAAGTTATATCTGGTGTGAATTGGAAGTTTCAGAATGATAATGAATTACCATTTGTTATGCATATAGGTGATAAAATAAAAATTAAAAAGGAAAGTTTTCACCGAATCCATAAAGGACAAGGTAAACTAATTATAGAGATAGAGGAAAATGACTAGTAGATATAGACAAACAATGAGCGAAGCAATGGAAGCTGTTCGTTTAAATGAGGCACAATCTCATACTGTAAGATTTTTAGACCCAGCAAATGGTAAAAGATTTGCTGTGCCATTTAAAACACACGCTGATGCTGAAAAGAAAATGGCTCAACTTAAAAGAGATGGTGTTAAAGATATTAAGATTACAATGGATACTTTAAAACCAGGAATTAAATTTAAAGAAGTCAATGAAGATAAAGACCACGAAATCTCAATGGCTCGTAGTGAATTAGAAGCTATCTCAGATAAAGCTTTGAAACTTTCCTCTATGTTGCAAAGTAAATCAGATGAAGGCAACCCATTAGAAGCTTGGGTGCAATCTAAAATTACAAAAGCAAAAGATTACATTACTTCAGTTGCAGACCATATGGAATATAATCCAGATAATGCAAATGAAGAATTTGAATTAGAAGAAAACTTTAGTGATGCTCAGATTGCACAACTTAAAAAAGCATATGGTCCTTTAAAAGATAAAAGAATTTCTATTGACAATGCTAATAAGATGAGAGCAATGTTTGATAAGTTAGATAAAAATAAAGACAACTTAGAGAAGTTATACAAAGCAGACATTCCTTTTATATCATCTATGGCAAGTGCAAGATTAATTTCTAAACATAATTACAAAGCACAACAACTTATTGGATTAAGAAAAGAAGGTGTTGATATTGCAGTAGGTGAATTGAAAGAAATTAACGAACTGTATAAACAATATACAGATGAGGAACTAGGTGAAATGTTTGGCAACAAACAGATTGACCCTACTACAGCGGCTGCTTTAAGAGCATACTTATCTGGTAGAGCAGGAGGTTCTCCTTTTCCACCAGTAATTGAAGGTATGATGAGTAAGATTGACCAGATGCAAAAAGACGGTAAATCTGTTGCTGATATTGCAAAAGAATTAAAGATGGATGTAAAAGTTGTAAAAGGTATTTTAGGTGAAGAAGTTAAAGATAAAGACAGTGCATATGCTATTGGTATGGCACAGGCAAAGAAGATGAAAGGTGATGAACCACCATTAAAGAAATCTACTATTACCAAAGGCCACGAAATTGCTAAGTCTATTCTTAAAAAAGAAGAAAAAGAACACCCAGCAAAAGAATTATATGAGGCTATTGCAGCTGTTAAAAATAAAGCAGAAAAAACTGGAATGCCTTATAGTATTTTGAAACAAGTATATGATAGGGGTATGGCAGCTTGGAGAGGTGGACACCGACCAGGCGCTACACAGGTACAATGGGCACTTGCTCGTGTAAATTCATTCGTAACAAAATCCTCTGGAACATGGGGAGGCGCTGACAAAGACTTAGCTGCCAAAGTAAAAGGGAGTAAATAAATGAGTTACTTAAAACAAAAACCAGGTAGCATTGAAGAAGTAATCAAAGGACTTTCTTCAAAGGTTTTAGAAAGCGACTACCAAGATAAATTTAAAAAAGAATTAGAGAAGACTGGTAAAGGCATTGGTTCTATGACACCTGCTGAGAAAAAGGCATTCTTTAACAAGATTGATAAAATGCATAGTGCTAAAGATGAACAATCAAGTGAAAAACAAATTGATAAATTTCATAAGAAGTTAGATAATCTTGTTCACAAATCTTTCGGTCATTCTTCAGATGAGAAGAAAAAAGAGATGAAAGAAGAAGTGAAAGAAGGTGGTCCTGGTTCAGGTCCTCAAGGAAATAGTGCAAAGAAAACTAATTTTTCTAGTGCTCAAATTAAACAAGCATATGGTATTTTAAATGACCCTCGTTACAAAGCAGGCAATTACTCTGGTGCAGTTAAAACAATTAACAAAGTAACACCAGGTTTAGCTGACCATCCTGATGTTAAAAAAGCATTGATGAGAGCTAATGAAGCTAACGAAGAAAAAGAAATTGATGAAACTCATATGTCAATGAAACAGGCACAAAACCAAAGTCAAAAAGATGCTAAAGGTGAGAAAGAAGTTATCAAACCTATGAGAGAAACAATCTTAGACTTATGGAAAGAAGCGGCTGAAAAAAAAGTTGAGAAAAAACCTGAAGAAAAAGTAGAAGCTAAACCAGAAGCTGAAGAAGAACAGGTTGATACTAAAGCTAAAGACGCTGAAAAAAAAGTTGAGAAAAAACCTGAAGAAAAAGTAGAAGCTAAACCAGAAGCTGAAGAAGAACAGGTTGATACTAAAGCTAAAGACGCTGAAAAAAAAGCTGATGAAGCTGAAAAGGCAAAAGACCAAGTACAAATTCTAAAGCAAAAGGTTGAGCAAGAAAAGAACAAACAGGTTCAACAAAGAGTTAATCCAGAAACAGGTGAACCTCTTTTACAGGTTGGTGTTGCATACAAACATCTTAGAGATAAGATGAAGAAAGAAGAAACAACAGCTGTTAAGAAAGAGAACGAACAAAACAAGAACAAAAAAGTTACTGATACTGGCGAAAAACCTTCAGAAATTGAAACTGAGCCTAAAATTAAATACAATATGTAGCATAACTCGTTGATTTCCAACGAAATAAATGCGACAATTTGTCTAAAAAAGTGCTTGCCAAAGGGCTAGGTATATGTTATTATATAGTATAAATGATAAAGGACAAACACTATGAAAAACTTACCTAGAATATACCTTGACATGGATGGCGTCCTTGTTGATTTCGAAAAACAATTAGTAGATACAATCAAAATGCCTATCAGTGATTGGATGAAACTCGACAGAAAGAAGCGTTGGGATCCAGTTATTGCTAGAACAGACTTTTGGTCTACAGCACCTTGGAACAATGAGGGTAAAAAACTCCTAGACTTTGTTAAGAAGTATAATCCACATATTCTTAGTGCGTATGTAGAACACGCACACGACCCTAATTGCATACCTGGAAAAGGTAAATGGGCAATGCAAAAGGCTGGCATTCCACGAGATAGAATTAATCTTGTGATGCGAAGTCAAAAGAAAAATTATGCCAAAGTAGGTGGCGAACCTGCTATTCTAATAGATGATTACGATAAGAACACCAAAGAGTTTACTGCTCGAGGTGGTATCGGTATCACATTCAAAACAGCCTCTCAAACAATAGCCGAGTTGAAGAAACTCGGTTTCTAATCACTTTCCCTTATAAATATAGGTACGATATTAATAAAAGTGAGTACCTATAATTTAACTTAAAAGGGAGAGAATAATATGTCAAGTTGGGGAAAAGCAGATAATGCCGGCGCTTCGCCGTTATGGGCATTAATGCAATTAAATACAGCTCAATCAACAGCAAATCAAACTGATTTGTTTGAAGATGCAACAGCAGATAATTTTATTACAGGCCAAACTATTGGTCTATTCAACTATGCAGATGCACAAGTACCAGCTGGTGCCGCTCATGCAGGTTGGAACTTGAAAATTGCTGGTTCTGGCGGAAGAAGTGGCAGAACTCAGTACCAAACTTTAGTAGCGTTAACAGACGCCGCTTAATAAAACCAAATTACGAGAGGGCTTCGGTCCTCTCGTATAAATATATTAATAAAGTGATGTGAGAATTTACTCACAGTAGCATTCCCTCAAAAGAGGGTTAACAGGAGATGAAAAATGGCAGACAAGAAAATCACACAGCTGACCGATTTAGGTACAGCTTTAGCAGGTGTTGACTTATTCCATGTTGTAGATGACCCAAGCGGTACACCTATTAACAAGAAAGTATCAGCATCAAATATCTTTAATTATATTCCTACTTGGTTAGGATTAGCACAAACTTCACAACTAATTACAGCAGATGGTTCGTCAGCGACAGCAATCAATGTCACTACGGCCGTTACTGAAATTAATGCTACATCAGCAACTCACTCAGGTGCGTTAGCAGATGGTACAGCAGGTCAGATTAAGACTATTGTTAATACATCTACATCTGGCACAAACGCAGTAACAATTACACCAGCAAGTAGAGGTGGTTATTCAACTATCGTACTTGATAAACCAGGTGAAAGTGTAACTTTGATGTTTAAAAATTCAAAGTGGTATGTTATCGCTGAAGGTTTTGGCGCTACAGTTAACGCTTAATATATAATTTAAGGAGATATTATGTCTATATCAAAAGAAGTATTGATTGAAGAAAGAAACAAGTTACAAACCGAGTTTGATACTGTACGAAAAGAAATGGTACAAATTGAAACTCAGTTAGGCCAGATGAGAAGCAATTTAAATGCTCTTAATGGCGCCATTCAACAAACTAATAAAATGTTAGGTATGTTTGAAGAGGAGAAAAAAAATGGTAAGAAAGTTTAAATCGTTTGTAAAAGAAACAGATTTAGCGGACTTTGAAGAGGATTTATTGCATGAAACTCCGCCTGATACTGCTGACGCTATGAAGCGTTATAAGTCAGGTAAGGCGGGTTTCACCGATAAGGCTCATTTGAAAGCTAAGGGATTGATACCTCGTAGCGATGGTAAAAAAAGAGTATCAGACAAATATAAGTAAGAGGGAAAAATGAAAACTTTTAAACAACATATTAAAGAAGGTATGTCACCTCTAGGTGTTGGCACTAATAACCATGACGGACAACATGTCGGTGATAGTGCAGTTAGTCTAGCTAACATCCATGATGAAGATGTACTTAAAAAGGTAAACGCCTATGTTGGTTCTATTGCAGAAAGAGAATACTTAAATCCTCAGGCTGCGGTTGACCAATTAAGAAATAATTTGAATAAAATCGGATTAACAGTATCACAAGTTGATATTGAAGGTAACAATGGCACAGTTAATGCTGAAGTTACACAATTCGGCGGAAGATTTGGTAAAGACATTGATGGTTCCGATATTAATGATGACGGTATTTCTAACAGAAAAGAAGGTGGCCTTAAATTACAGGTGAAATACGAAACATTACAAAACGGTACATCAAAAGTTTACGCCAAGTTAGTTTAATAACTAGGAGCGTGAATGTTTAAAGAAATTACCAAAGACAATTGGTTACTCTTTGCACAACAACATTATGATAATCCAACACTTGAGCAAGAGGTTGAATTTTATGATGACATTAAGAGATTTAAATATCTTAAAAGGTTGTTTCGCAAGTACGAGATAACTGGTGAAATAAAAGTAAGACTTGTAGTTAACCATATTATAGTTTTACAAAATGTTTTTGGTGCTGAGGTTTCAATAACTTTGTTATTGTTTAAGATTGATAAGAAATACTGGTCTATATTAAAACCAATACTAGACTATCTCAGTTATCTTTATCCACACGAACTGAATGATGTTCAAAACGACCAACGAATTGTTAGAGAGTTACAAAAGCTATGAGAACGATTGATGCATTAATAACATATAGAGTTATCAAACTTTTAGTTACTCCATTCGAAAGAACGGAGGCCTTTAAGCGTGGTATTATTGATAAAGACGGTAATGTTTTAATTAAGATGAAAGATGTAAAAGTACAATCTGATAAAAAACATTATACATTGTTACATAGATTTGTTTGGAATATTAAACGACTTATGAAAAAAGTCGGTTTAGGTAGTAGATTAGGTACATTTGGTGCCGCTTTAGCATTGTTAATTAAAGAAGATTCCTCTTACGCACAACACAAAGATGTTATTGAAAGTGCCGTAATTACCTACCTAAAAGAAGAAAATTTATATGATGAAATATTAAACGAAAGTAGAACAATACCAGAAATTGACGCTACACCATATATGACTTGTTTTGGTGTGGACATTTATGAAGTAAATGGAGAACTGGTTTCGGAGTACGATTATGCCAAAACACTATAAAGAAATGATTGATGAAATCATCAATAAGATGGATGAAGATGCACCAGCAAATGCAGTTGCACACGGTGGTGTAGATATGAATCCAACAGGTAAATTATTAAAGAAAAAGAAACAAGAACCTATGAAGAGATTAGGTGAAAAGATTAAAGAAGAGAATGATAATAACAATGTAACTCTTAGAGGTGTGCTTGATACTTTAAATAAAGTTGAAAAAATATCTGACCAATATCTAGGTGTCAATGAAGAAATAGAAGTTGTTGAAGAACCTAAAGAAGAGTATAAGACATTTAGAGATAAATTTAATGGCTAAATCCTTTAAAGAATACTTGGGTGTAGGTGGTTTTGCAATGGGTACAATTGACAATGTTAGACCTATGGCAAGTTTAGGTAAAACAGATAGACCACCAAAAAGAAATGGCCGTACGGCTGATGCTAGAGCAATGGGTTTAGTTGCAAACTATGACACTCAAGCACCTGGCACAATGAGACCAGCCGCAAGTACCAATCTTAAAAAATTAAAAGAAGAAGATTTAAACGAATTAGAGTTGAAAGATATTAAAAATGCAGCTCAAAGATTTGCAAAAGGTATTTACGATAAATTAAAAAGAATAGCAACAACATCTAAAAGATATGAGTATGCAGCTAAAACATTACAAGATGTTATTGATAGAAAGAAAAAAGAAAGAGCAAAAGAAGGCCTGCCTTTAAGACACGATATTGGTTATTATTCAGCTGCCGTTGCAGATACATTCAAAGATATTGACCCTAAGAAATTAGTTAAAATGGTTAAAGAAGAAACAATAAAAGAAACTCCGCTATATAATTACATGCTTGAAAAAGGGGTAATTAAAAGCAAGGAGTAATATGGAAGTTATTTACGAGTTAGCGATTAGTTTTTGGCAATGGACAATTGTAATCGCATTAATACTTATAGGATTTATAGCAAATTTATTTGATAAGTTTTCAGGTAAAAGAATTGATTTTGAATACGAAGATTATCCACATATGCAACCGATTAGAATTGCTACCAAAGATAAAGGTTTTTGGGGTGCAATCTTAATGTGGTTATTAGGCACAAGAAAGTGGAGAATTACACAGAACTTTAATTACAAAATAAGAGGACAAGAGTATGTGATACCAAAAGGTTTTGAATTTGATGGTGCAAGTGTACCTAAATTCTTAGCAACCTTTTTATCACCAGTAGGTGTATTGTTAATAGGTGGTTTAATACACGATTATGCTTACAAGTTTGCTTGTTTAAAACCTAGAAAAGATGGACCTTTATTAGTATTAAATCAAAAAGAGGCAGATAAAATTTTTAGAGATATTAACATTGAGATTAATGGTTTTCATCTCTTAAATTATCTTGCATATTGGGGATTAAGAATAGGTGGTTTCTTAGCGTGGAATAAACACAGAAAAAGAAACGCACAATTAGGAGATTAAAATGTTTGGTACTGCCAAATTAGTGATGGTTGGAATTATGTTAGTTGGTTTGACTGGCGGTGCTGCCTATGTTTATAAACTAAAGGCAGACAATGAAGTATTAAAAGCAAATCAAATCAAACTAGAAGAATCCATTAATACACAAAAAGAAGTAATAGAAAATCAAAAGAAAGACTTTGCTGAAATCTTAGAAGCCAATAAGAAGATGAATGAATTGGTGAACAATCTAAAAAAAGATTTAGATGAATTAGATAAAAGATTTAACAAAGGTGATAGAGATATTGGTAAATTGGCCATAGAAAAAGATAAGGTCATTGAAAGAATTATTAACAAAGCAAGTGACAAGGCTGCCAGATGTATGGAAATTGCAAGTGGGTCACCGCTAACTGAGGAGGAAAAGAATGCTACTAAGAAGTCAGAAATCAATGCTGAATGTCCTAGTCTTGCTAACCCTAACTATATTCCTTACTAGTTGTTCGTCTGTAAAAGAACTTTCTATATTTAAAGAAGAAGTTAAAAGACAACCATTAGCGTTAGAGAAACCTACTCCATTACAAATGGAGAAGATACAATGGATTATTGTAACATCTGAAAATGCTGAACAAGTGTTTAAGAAAATGGAAGAACAAGGTTTGGATCCAGTTTTATTTGGATTAACAGATAATGACTATCAATTATTATCTAAGAACTTTGCAAGAATTAGAAATCAATTAAAGATACAAAATGATTTAATTGACAAATATAAAGAATATTACGAAAGTGAAGAACAGGAGAAAAAATAATGGCAACAGATACAAAAGCAGGAAGTAAAACTGAAAAAACTAAAAATTCAGCTTCAGCAACAACTGGCGCAAGTGCTAGTGCTGATACTTCAAAGAAGTTAGATAAAAATTCAACAGCAAGTGCAGGTGCATATTCAGAAGCCGAAGCAGGTGCAGTTGCAAAAGCAGAAAAA
>Ga0209929_1000250_pt1 | contig 20651 bp, 27 predicted proteins | sample SalPon2_C_H2O_MG_2_FD_185731 | JGI IMG/M metagenome (GOLD analysis project Ga0209929, IMG submission 185731) | Salt pond water microbial communities from South San Francisco under conditions of wetland restoration - Salt Pond MetaG SF2_C_H2O_MG... ... | reverse complement strand
TTCTGGTTGCATTCCCTGACCAGGAGCAGGCGGGGGTGGTTCTTGAGGGGGAAGTCCTCTAGCAGCAGGTCCAGGTCTTGTAGGATCACTCTCTTGTGCAGGTTTTCTGCCACTGGTGAAAACCAATTCACCTTCTACAGTTCTACCTACAATTCTATCCTGAGCATCCAACCAAGATCCATGGCCATCACCTTTTAGACCAAGCTTCTTTGCTTGTTTAGCAGCATTAGTCTGGGCTTCATTCAGAAACTGGAAGAAACTCTTCATGATTATTTTGCAAACACCCGCCGTGCATTCTCCGCAACTCTATTTATATTAAAGGATACAGTCATACGAAGTTCTTTGCTATCATTCTTAGGAACAGAGTGCCTTAAATGAGAAGGAAAAATGATAAGATCACCTTCTTCTACAGACAAATTGGTGGTCTCTTGTAGATGAGGATTCAATCTTTCATCCATAAACCTACCGTCAAACATGAAAGAATATATCTCATGCTGTGGATTGCAAAAGTGAGTAGATTCATGCTCCAGAGGATCAAATTTTACATAATGAATAGCAGAATAAAATCCAGGAAGATGAGTGTGAGGTTCTTGATAGTGTGAGTGCTCGTATGTGTTCAACCAGATTTCATAGATATATGGTTTTTCAGAAAGTCCTATGTCTTTTTTCCACTGCTGCATAATCCCAGTGTAGTTGTCACTGAGTTCTTGAGGAAACGCGGCGTCAAATTCTGTTCTGACATTACAAAACCAACCATCGGGAGTTCCATTTACAGAGAAGTCTTTGTAAGAGTTATACCTCTCTAGCATATACTTCTTTATCTCAGTAGGATCAAGATGGTATTTGTATATTCTTTGCGGAAACAAATCAATGTGCATACTATCCAAAAATAATGTTTCTAGCGTTACCGAATTGTCCTTTGAGGAGAGATTTAAACTCTGGTGTTAAGAATGCTTGGAACTGTGGTTGAGATTTAAAGTCACCCTTGTATCTTAACTCAAGATCCAGCAATTCTAACTGACCAGACTTTACTTTGAAATACAACTTAGCAGCATTTGATGCTTGAGTTTTTGCTTTATCAATATCAATAACTTTAGGTTGCTTTCTAAGATAAGCAAGTGCCAATCCAACGCTATCAATACCAATGCATTGACCTGTGCCTAGGTTGATATTCATACCAGTTGACTTAGATATAGTAACCTGTCCTACGCCTGTTGTCAAGATAAATTCAAAATCATTTTGAGTGTACTCACTCATCGTATCAAGAAGACTTTTCTTTAAGATGAGGTTAATAAGAGTGTCAGCAAACAACTGCTCGTTTAGTTTGATGATAGAAAGGAACTGACTGTACAAAGCATTGGGTTGATTACCAACCTTCCCAAGCTTTGCATTAACAAAATCCCTCATCGCATTCGCATCAGTCTTAGAAATCTCCGATGTATTCAGCAGCGCAGGATCAGAGACCATGCCAATACTTTTAAGATTGATCAAGGGAACTGTTGTTGGTTTCCCATTCTTCATAATACCAATTCTGGTATTCCAAAGTTTCTCTGCAGGTGCAGATCTAGGATCAGTTCCATCTGGAAGTTGGGCAATGCCAACCAAAGGTCCAGTAGTCAATGCCTCTCTTACAACTCCAGCAAAGAAATTTTGTCTTGCTGTTTGAAGCTGTGTCTTAATGCCAGCGAACTGTGGTCCATTGAGAACAGTATCAAATGCCTTATTGATGAGAGTAGGATCTGCTGCTGTTCCTTTTGGTTTCTTTTTCAGCGATACTCCAACATAATTCCTACCATACTGAAGAATCAAATCAGATGAGTTGTAGTCCGCCATTCCAAATGCAGCAAACTTAAATTGCTGTACTGCAGCTGGCCATTGAGTACCAGTTAGATATACTGCATTAGGAACACTGTTTCCAGAAATTCCTCTCATAGTTGAACTAGAAGCAAGATATTGTCTAACTGCTTTGACTGCAGAAATTCCTACTACTAAGTCAGAATAAAACTTATCTGTTTTTGTACTTGATGATAAGGTAATTGCTTTTTCAAAATCCTTCTTTACTTTACCAGCCCCAACAACTCCAGCACTCATGTACCTTTGATACATGATGTTGTAGAAATTTTGCAGACTGGTCTCATTAGCAACCGCCGCATCCATTTCTTGATTGGTGCATAAAGCACAACCAGCAAAAAAACCTTCTGACGGTTCAGCCATGAAAAAAGAGGGAGTATTATTCCCTCTTATTTAGATAGTCCTTTTCATTCTGATAAGGATGTTTTTCTCCAGTCCAAAGTTGATATCCTTCCACAAGGTCAGGGATCAACCACTGATCCACCCGATAGCAATACTTCCAATTGACAGGTTGGATACAATTTATCACAACCACTTGGAAGAATGCTACTAGGTGGATCCAGAAACTATACATCAGTCGTTCATTGCTTCTTCAAGAGCAGCATCAATCTTACCAATCACTTCACGAATTTGAACGATACGAGAAGGAACACAATGTTCCTCATAAGTATAACCGTTCTGAGCATCTACAAGAGCCTGCAAAACATGGACTGCAGTTTGGGGTTCCAGTTCAAGGTTAATCATCAACGGTCACCTGCTTTACGGTTTTCGGAATAGTATTCATCAAAGGTTCCTTCAGGATAACGAGCAGCAAGTTTGCTGATGTTACGATCCAGAACTTCTTCCAGAGAGATGTCAAGTGCCATACATGCCTGAGCAACATACCACATGACATCACCAAGTTCGATCTTCAGATGCTCGATATTGTCTTCGTTCCAGGGTTTGCCTTGGAAGGTGATCTTCTTAACGATCTCCATGAACTCACCACCTTCAGCAGCAATACCAACAGCAGCAGTCAGGAGACGCTGGATGTCACAACCACCAGCCTGCAGAGCAGCAACACGAGCAATAAACTGAGCACCATCTTTTGAAGGAGCACTGGTAACCTGATCGACAAACTCAATATAGTTACCATATTTTTTAGGTTGCTCCTTAGTAACTACAACCTGCATGTTTTGTACTGCTTCTTGCTGTTGTTGAACAGGGGTAGGTTGCTCAGTAGGAGTATTGGCAGAATTGTCAGACCAAGAAGATGCCTCGGGATCCCCAGGTTCAATCTCCCAGAACTCTTTTGCACGAGGACGACGAGGGGGTGTTGCTTGAGGACGCTGAGGTTCAGGAAGACCATCAGCAATTGCAGAAGAGTAAGTAGGCATGATAATTATTCGAAGGTTGTTTGTTTGGGGTGGTAGTTGAACAGAGTATCGAGTCTAAAGTGTTCCCAACTATAGGAGACCGTATCCATGTTTCTCTCTTCAAAATCAAGATCTTCTGGGGATACGAAATAGAAAGCAGAGAGCATCAATCTCTGACTATCAAGGAACCATTCTGGTTCAATATATCCATTATGGACATGTGTAGTTGGGTACATTACTAGACTATTATACCCCATAGTATGAGAAGTTTCAAGCTTGAAATCTTCATAGTCTTTCATTTGGAACCAAGAATCTACCTGAAGATCCAAATGTCTGTTGTAGAATTGTTCCAGAGCATTTTTATCTGTGCGATCAAAATCAAGAGAATTTAGTTTTCCTCTCCAAGACCAGAAACCAGTAGTGACTGGATCATTACTTTTAGAGAAATTAATGTTGGTAACGAAACATGGGATTGGATCAAATGAATCGTAGATAGGAACATCAATGTGAGGATAGCAACAGAGACCACCTGTGGTATCTAGTGTCATATCACCACTAGTACATTGACTGTACAAATCAAAGATATCCAGTTTAGAAACACCAAACAGTTGTCTGATTCTCTCACTCAATGCGCCAGCAATTTGTTTCTGAATGATATCAGGAAATGCATGAGTAAGTCCAGGGCGAATGATTTGAGTATTATCGATTTCTCTGGTCTCCCAGTAATCAAGATTCTCAAAAAATTCAGACACTAAGTCTGGATTCTTATAAACATCATTAGCCACAATTACAGGGACCTTGCCACCAAGCAGCAAGTATTCAAACTCAAGGTTATTAACCTCAGAAATTTGATCCCAAATTTCGTCTGCTGATCTAATCAAATTTGAATCCCTCAAACTTATTTGACTTTACAAATTCTTCTGCAACGGTTTCGTTTCCACTATCATGCAAACTTCCACCTTCAGACTGATCACAATCATACAGACGCATCTTTGCCCTGTCAACTCCAAGAACAAATCTCTTGTTCACATTGAGATCATTGTATCTATTCTTCAATTGCTTCACCATAATTTGCCCGAGTCCTTCAAGATCTTCAGATGAAATAAGGGCAAACATAAGATCAGCAGTAGCAGGGAGGCCAAAGGACTCACTAGTATCAGTAATGTCAACATCACTGCTACTATAACCAGAACGAGTGGTCTGGGTGGCAGATACGATAGGGACTTCTGCTTCGACAGCGAGTCCTCTAAGCTCCTCAGCAATTGCCTTGATATAGCTATATGAATTGACACCAATCGCACCGCGATACCGTGAGGAAGCGCATATATTAAGATAATCAATAAAGATAATATCTGGACGAAAAGATTTCTTGAGTGCCAGATCATTAAGCAAAGACTTGAAATGTCCACTGTGGGCACTTGCTGTCGGATACTCTTTAATTATAAGTGTTCCTTGTGTCTTTGCAGCAAGGTTAGATACTTTTGTCTCGAACATCTGACGAGGAAGTTCGACTAGATCTCTGATGTTAACATTAAGCAGATTAGCATCAATTCTTTCTGCAATTTTTTCTTCAGCCATTTCAAGCGTGATGTATAAGACATTCTTGCCCTGTAATAGCACCGAGCTTGCGACATGACACATAAACAAAGACTTACCAACGCCTGTGCCAGCCAGAGCAATGTTAAGTGTTTTATTAGGGAGACCGCCTTTCGTAATCTTGTTAAAGTAATCAAGGTCGAACGGGATCTTAGATTCTTGTTTGTGATAGGATTCGTAGCGTTGCTCATAGTCTTCAAGATAATCATGTCCGATGTGATTATCAAACGAGACTGCAAGGGCATCCGACAGAATGCTAGGGATTGCATCTCTAGTTTTCTTAGAATCTTTGCCGTCTGCAATTTGAATTGATTCCATTAGTGCCAAATAGATGGCACGATCACGACACCACTTTTCAGTAGCGTCAAGCAACCATTGAGAGTGAGTCTCGCTCTCTTTTAAGATGTCAACTACACGACCAATGTCTTTGTATTCTTGTTCAGTTAGATCGTCTCTATTCTGAACTTCAATGCTGAGGATTTCAGGAGTAAGAATCCTGTCATACTCTTGGGCAAACGAGGTGATCTCCTCAAAGATCACCCTTTCAGTACGCTCATCAAAATAATCAGGTTCTATGAAAGGTAGAACCTTCCTAAGAAACTCTTCATCATGTATCAGGTTCCTTAGGATTGTCAATTCAATCCTATCCAAAGTCATTCCCCGTAACTAAACTCTTTGTTAGCAACCTCATCGAGTTGCTGCATTACTTCATCAGTAAAATACTTTTCGGGTTCTTTGTAGACCTGCTTAGCATAGACTTTTTTGCCGTCAATCTCATAGCGTCCTGCGACATTCTTCCAGAGACCGCCCAGTTCACCGAGTTCAAGAAGACCGTAATAACGATCAAGACCACGCTCATCGTAATAAAGACGAATTTCCACATCTTTATTCTCCTTACTCAGACGCGACTTAGCAGTCTTAGCTTTGATAATGTTGCCAACGATTTCTGTTCCATCTTTCTCTTTTTTCTTGCTGAGATAGATGATTGTAGACGCAGCATACTTGAGTCCGCTGCCTCCTCCCATTTCCTTTGTAGGGACATAAGAACCAATGACATCGTAGGTATGATTAGTAACGATCATGGGTATATTAGCCTGTCCAAGTTTCAATGTCAACATACGGAAGGCACCTTTTACAAGTTGTGATTTAGTCATATCACGAACCTGCTTGTCATTCAAAGCATCGGTAATCTCTTTCTCTGTGGACAGCATGCCAAGAGAATCTAGAACAAACATGCAGGGTTTGCGATCTCCCTCAGGTTTCTTCAGATACATATCCACTGCTTTCAGTGCTTTACCACGAAAATCTTCAATGGTAACCACATTGACAACCACTACGCGGGAGAGGTCAATGCCCCTAGATTCAAGTAGGGACTTATTGATAGCTGCCTCAGTATCAAAATAGAGACAATAACCATCGGGATTGGAATCAAGAAAATTCTTAACAACGGCGAGACTGAAGAAAGTCTTTCCAGTGCTAGACTCTCCAGCAATAGCAGTAATCTTATTCCCAGATACACCACCAAATACACTACCTGAAACGAGTCCGTTAAAAATGTACGAACCCGTGTCAACATAGGTTTCGGAGTCATCGATGTCTGCTGCAAGTTGGGTGTATTCACCACCAACCTCCTTCACAATCTCTTTCAAAAAGTCCATTCAATTCCAGCGCAGTGTCTTCAGGTATTCTAGCACATTTTGGCGAACATCCATAAGTTCGTGATAGCACCGTTGCTCATGAGCACATGTCCTGAGCACAGGATCTGGTTCTAGAACACTTTCAATAAAAATATCTAATCCACGATTCCATTTATCTTGTTTGGATTCGTCATCAGAATACACATATTCTTCATTCATGAGAAAAACATCTCCAGGTTTACAGTCTTTTCTACATTCCAACCTATAGCATCAAGGATAATCTTTAGAGGTTCCAAGAATGCTTTATCAAATTGCAAGTCGTAATCAACATACTTGCCAATACCCAATTCTTTTGGGAAATCCTGAATGAAGGAGATGATGTTCTCGTGAATAATGTTCGGTTTTTTGAGGTAGCAGAACTTGATCTTTTCTCCATTCTGGATAAGCGAATACTTGTTGGTAAGTTTCGCTTTCTTTACATAGTGATTGTATAGTAAGGCACCCCGACAATGAATAGGAGTTCCCTTAATATAGATATCTGACGAAGATTTGTATTTTGTAACATCACTAACAGACCTCGGGAAAGAGATCTCTTCGGGCGACAGTTGCTTAAATTTCTTACGGCATGTATCTATGTAGTCTATCATATCATCTTCAGATCCTGACATCATAATCTTGAAAGAATCCTTCAACATTTGACGACAGGGAGCAGGAGTTGAGGACTTTACTGCTTCAATACCCATCACCTTTAGTTTAGGTTCAGTATATGCAACTCCTTCACTGTTATGAACATTCAAGATGTAGCGTTTCTTTGCGGTCCAAATACCACGATCAGCGATATTCTCCCGCTTCATGCTCATCTTCTGCTCATACGCCGAAACATAATCCGCCAACTCCTGATATGAACATTCAATAAAAGGTTCCAATTTTTCTTGGCAGATCTTGTCAAGTATTCCAACAATCGCTGCTTTATCATCAGACTTATTACCAAAAAATTTAGTAACAAGAGGTCCAAGATTAAGATAGATGCTGTCGGTATCGCTAGCGATGACATAATCCTCGCTCTCCGTCTGCAAAAGTTTATTTAGATATTCGTTCATTTTGTTCTCGATCCAACGAATCGAGACCTGACCAGACAAAGTGATTGCTTCTGCGTTTGCTAGTTTGAAATACCTGAAGTATTGATTACCAATAGCACCATAAGCAGAGTTAAGAGAAATCTTTTTCGCCATTTGAATGTTGTTACATCTGGCGATCTCCTTTTTAAGTGCATCAGTAGGCGTCTTCTCATACTCCTGCTTGGCTTTGAGCATTCTCTTTTTGAAAATGACCCGTTCACCATACATTTTCTCCATCAGTTCAGGGAGAAATCCCTTCTTATTCTTACGGTACATGGCACCGTTAGCACAGACGGCATAATCCTTGTACATCTCAAAGTTAATCTCTTCCTTTAGGATCCTTTCAACAGATGCAGTGGGATGCCGTTCGTCGATGAGGGTTTCAGGGGAGATGTTGTACTGCATAATAAGATGAGGATACAGGGAATTAAGATCAAAGCTGACCACCCAATCATATACCCCAGGATTCGGTTCCTTAACATACGCCCCTGCATATTTTTCATCTTTATCTGTCTGCTCCTTAGGAGGAATAACAATGTTTTTATTCTTCAGATAGTTGTAGATGATGGTATCCCACATCCGTACCTGATAGAAGACATCATTATAGTTAACTTTGGCATCATATGCCATAGTCAGGGCGAGCTCGATCAACTTCATCTTGTCTTCAAGACGGTCTACGAGCTCCACATCGATAATGTTGTATTCTACAAACTTCTGCCAACCGTTAGTATAGAAATCTTGGAAGGTATCAAACTCAGAGTGATCGAGTTTCTTCTGACCAAGTTCTACATTGGCAATATGATCAAGACGATACGATTCCTGGTTTGTATAAGTAAATTTCTTATACAAATCGAGATAATCTAGTTGCGTAATGCCGCCAATATCATAGAAAATCTGCTTGCGACCTTTGATAAAGACCTCTTTTTGAGACACTAAACCCCAGGGAGACAGTCTCTTAGCAAGTTTTTCGCCCAGAACACGATCAATACGCTTGGTAATGAACGGGATGTCGAACAGTTGGATGTTCCAACCAGTCACAACATCGGGAGTATTTGCCATCCACCAGTTGATGAAATCATTCAGCAAGTCACGCTCATTGTTGAACTGAATGTAGCGAACATTGTCCTGTTTGATCTTGAATGGACCTTGACCCCAGGTAGTAATCTCTTTTGTATTGTAATCTTGGATGGTAATGAGCAGGATTTCCTGGTCAGCAGATTCAACATCGGGGAATCCGTTCTCAGAACGAGTCTCAATATCGACCGTTACAAGACGAATCTTGCTGGTATCAAAGTCAATCTGCTCCTGAGGATACTTATCAGAAATATACTGATAGATAAACCTCTCATTGCCATAGATCTTGAAGTTCTCGACTTCACTATACTTCTTCAAAAACTCCCGACAGTCTGACACAAACCCAGGTTTAATGGGTTCAACATAATCACCATCGAGAGTCTTGTAGAAGGTCTCTTTCTTAGCAGGAACGAATAATGTAGGCTTGTATTTCTCTCTAAACTGAATGTACTCACCATTTTCATAACCACGAACGAGGAACTGGTCCCCAATCATTTGTACATTAGTATAGAATTTCATTCAGATAGCAGTTGATTGTATGCTTGAAGGATGAAAGGTTCAGGAGTAACAAGAGTAAGAATAGTATCACTACCAATTCTACACTTATCCTGAGAACTGAGATTCATAATGTTCCAGGGTTTGAGGCGATCCTTGTAGTCACCCTCAAAGTCTTCGTCCAACACAATAAACTCATAGGGATTGGTAAGTTCACAATCTGGTTCACCAATGTCGGCACCATAAACCTCTTCTACTCCTGCAATGAGGCATTTGTAGTCGTCTTTGAGAACAATAACTTTAACTGATGGCATCAATCAACTCCTTGTACATATTTTTAAGATCAGCAACTGGTTCAAAGATTGTTTGAACTGCATTCGGATTGACGATAAACATCGAATCGGATGTAAGTGGTTGCCAAGTAGCAAGAGAAACCTGAGAGGTGTTTGGAGATTCCTCATTCTCTTCCATAAGTGTCATCGTCGGTTGCAGGATAACACGATATGGACTGTTGAAAATGTATTGACGGGTCTTATCTTCGGGATCAATCATTTCTTTGATGTCAGCGATGATCTGATCACCGCCAATCACAGCGACTCTAACGGACATAGTACAGTTTTTACCTCTTGGTATTATAGCACAGTATTTAGATCAGGGAATCGTTGTCAGGATCGTTCAAAATAGCGAGAAGGGATTCAAGGTTATCAATCTGTTCCTGAATAATCACCAGCGTTTTTGCCAGTTGATATCTCTTCCTATGCAATTCAGTTCTCTCTTCTTTTAGAGTATTGATATCACCGACAAGTGGAGTAATTTGCGATCTAAGAGTTGTAATTTCTGAATTTAAATTTGTTATAGCATTCTTGCATGCCGTACAGTTGGCATTATCAGTGGCAGTTGGGGTAATTGCAGTGACACCATCAACGCTTGTTCCGTAACCAGGACCGAGTAAGTTGTAATAAGTGCCAATTGAAGACCCACCATTGTTGGTGTAGACATTCATAGACCCAATTCCAATGGTAGATGATGACAGTGTGCTGTAACTTACATTACCTTCTGGATCATCCCCAGTATACCCAACTGTATTCAGATTCCAAGTCTTGACTTGTGCTAAATCTTGACTAACTCCAGTTGTTGATGTGGTTCCACACCCAGCAACATACTGTGCAGTGTTAGCAATGCTAATAATTTGTGCCTGTTTATCATGAATTTGACCAACAATAGAGAGAAGTTTGTTGTCAAACCCTCTAGTGGATGGATCAAAGTCAGCAATGTCTTCATTATTAGGGATTTGAAGTGCCTTAGTAGTTTCGATTATGACTTCTCTTTCTTCCTTTTTTTCATCTAACTCCCCAACAACTCTTCTCGTTTCTTTAGTTGCCATTGCCTGTCTCTAAAAAATAAAAAAGGGGGATACCTCCCCCCGATATTTAGAACCAGTCCTTACGCTTATGCGCCTCTGGGACAATCTTCCCAAGAGTCACTGTCAAGAGACCGTCCTCAAAGATCACATCCCTAACTTCCGTCTCATCAGAGAGCGTCCAGACCCTCGTAAAGGATCTCTGCGCCAATCCTTTATGGGAGAAGATGGTATCGGTCTCTTTGTCCTCCTTCTGCCCCTCTACGAAGAGTTTACCAGCCTCCGTATAGACAGACACCTCCGCCTTCTTAAATCCTGCTAAGGCGACTTCCAGCTTACATTCAGTATTGCTGATGTTGTAGAGGTTATATGGGGGATAATTAGAAGTAGTTTCGTGTAGTTTGAAGATACGATCGAAATAATCATCCATGCCAATGCTATTGCGTGTGATCTTATCCATCAAAGTAGAAAGATCCGACGCATTATACCGTGCAAGGTTTGCCATTATGGTAGCTCCTTTAAAAGCGAGTTTGTGTTGTGTGGACCCTTTCGGCATCCAATACTAATTATAATAGTTTGCATTAAAAAGGGGGTGTGGACCCCCGTATCTTTTTATTCGGTTTTTGCCCTCTCTGCTGAGAGGAGATGTTGACGCTCCTGATCAGCAACAATGTGACAGTGAGCTCCCCGACGCTTGGTTTGTCTGGCAACTTCTGCGCTGGCATAAGATGCAGCACTGATCATGTTCTGATAAGTTCCTGGTTTCATTTCAACCATACCTTTCTGATAAAGGCAGTCTAGGGTGTCAACTGCTTTGATCAACTGATTGAGACGAGATGCAGTGACAGTCACTTTTTGTGCTTTTGTGGAAGCCATAACGAATTTTGTTTATGCGAGTATTATAGCAAATAAAAAAGGGGGCGTCAAGCCCCCATAAAGTAGCGTATATTCCGTATGTATAGAGTCGCGCACGAAATGGCGACGAATTATTTATACGGTTTCTTCTCCTTCTACCTTGGTTTTGCGACCAATGTTATATTTTGTTTCAAGCACCCAGTTGTTCTTATCCTTATAGGAAAGAACTTTAATTTGATTGAGGGGAGCAATGTCCTGAATCTTCTCAGCATCAACAACAGTGATCAGTCCCCAATCGGCAAGCAGTTGGGAGATTCTATTACGACGCTGAACATCGTTGACGGTCAGATTCGCCTTCTTACCATCAAGAGCAAACAACTCTTTAAAGTGAACGATGTAATATCTGCCCTGCTTATGCAAAATATGGCAGGATTGGTAGAGTTTCTTTTCCTTTCTGGATGCTACACCAATTCTTGTTAGGGTTTCTCTTACCTTCAGGAAATCATCAGGTTCACTCAAAGAAACTTCAATCATCTTATCGGGCGACCAAGCAACGGTCGGTTCAACAACGACGCTCATTTCAATAAATCAAAAATCTTTGTATTATTTATCAAAACTTTTCTTGACTTGATCTAAAGACTCTTTAAGAATTTCTCTTGCTTTACCGTAACCCATCTTAGTCATCCATTTTTTGTCCCAAAACTCATCTAGTTTGCAACTCTTACCAGTAAAATCTTCATATATTCCCAAGAATAAAGAGAACAAATGCCACTGACTTGTTGGCAAATACGAAGGGGAAAGGCAAACAAAAATTGCATCATATTGATAATCTCCATGATCATATTCTTCAGCAAACATTGTTTCCCACTCACATGGAGTGCCGAGATTTTTGCATAGGAACTGATTATATGGTGTACGGGTATCATCATTATGAGTGCCGTCATCGTTACGAATCCAAATCATACTCTTCAATTTGCCCTGAGAGTGTAGATATGATCCCCAACTACCTTCATCTACTTTTCCATGCGCTTTCGCCATGATATATTCAGTTAGATATCCACCCAGATGCAGTTGTTCATCATCTCCATGTTGCTGTCCAACATAACACCCAGCTAAGAAATCATCATGGTGATCGATGTTAACGATCTCAATATTATCTTTATCATGAAGATATGAAAGAATATAATCATGATCCATTCCAAACCAAACATGTGCGTTTGGATTGGAGGAAAGTGCTTTAGTAAATGTTTCTATGAGATAATCTAAGCATTGATCATTAATTATGTTCTCTCTGGTATTTAAATGAGGATACCTGAGAAAATATTCATACCATTTAGTGTATGGATGCCACTCAGAAAACATTTCATTGTCTTCATTTGGCCAATGATCTACTGTAGGAAACGCATAATCAATGTCAATACTTAGAACTTTCATTTTTTAATACCGCCTGTATCCATCTTGCCATGGATATATTTAATTTGCTCTGGCGAGAGAATCTTAAGTGCTTGTTGTGCCTTTTCGTTACTGTACCCGTAGTATTTTTTTACTACTTCAAGGTCAGCAATCTTCTCTTGCTTCAACCAGGGAGAGAATCTCTTCTTCTTTCTCAGACTATGTAGTAGAAACTGATACTGCATATCTTTGCTGAGATGTGTGTTCTTGTTCATCTCATTGGCAAACAAAATTGCATCAAGGTGCCCAGACATACAACGATTGACGATGTATGCAGGATACTTTTTGCATGCCTCAGGATCTTCACTGAGATCCTGTTTGTTCATGTTGATAGAGTTCAGCCAGTCCTTCAGTTCCATAGCAGGTAGTTACCAATAACGAGATAATCAATGTCCATTTTCTTGAATGAGGCAATGGCGTCCTCTGGAGTTTCAACGATTGGTTCACCGCTGATATTGAATGAAGTGTTCATTAGAACGGGAACCTCAAGTTTGCGAAGCAACTGGCACAATCTAGGGTTTAGTTCATCGTTTACTGTTTGAATACGACAGGTATTGTCCCTGTGAGAAATAGCGGGGAGTTTCTTGGTGATAGATGTCTGAGAGTACAACATATAAGGAGTAATCATACCCTCGTCGAAATATTCATCAACATACTCCTCCAACATTATACCAGCAAACGGACGCCAATACTCCCTCTTCTTAACTCTATCATTCATAGTATTTTTGTTCTCTGCTTTTTTAGGACTCATCAGCAGAGATCTGGATCCTAATGCTCTAGGACCATGCTCAGAGCGACCTTGGAACCATCCAACGATCTTATCTTGATCTAACTCATGAGCAACAACCTCACATAGCTCACCAAAATCTTCGTAGTACTCACAATTAGTCTCTTCAGGAACAAAATCATCATAAGATTTACCGAGCAGAGCAATGTTTGTTGGCATCTCGATAGTCTGGTTCATCTTATATGAACCCCATGCAGCAGCTCCAAAATGAATTCCAGAGTCGTTAGTGTATGGAGGGATGTGTAGGTTTCTAAACAGAGGTTTGAGCAAGGTGTTCGTAGTAATATTCAAGAAGCATCCACCAGCGAAGCAGTGATCTTCATCAAGATATCCTTCGTCCTGTGCTTTTCTGACGAAATAAACTAATGCTCTCTCAAACCAATACTGAACATAGAATGCTTTATCTTCTGGAGACCCCTTTAGATAGTTCCATATAAGTTCATAGTCATAGAAATGAACTTCTGGTAATCCAAACTCCCAGCGATCAATATCAAATATTGACTTAGGAAACTCGGAAGAAAAACAAACAGGAGATTCTTGTCCTAGATCATTACCATAAGCAGAGAGACCCATGATCTTACCCTCTTTAGGAGTAACATCAAAGTTCTGGGCAAACTGAACATTTTTAAATACATCCTCGGGAAGATCAGATTCCCGACGCATCAATTCTCTATGCTTTTCATCATAGATGTACTTTGACATATTGCAGTAATACTCTCCAAAGGAGTTCATACCAAGATCCCCAGTTCCCCTGAAGAACCTGAACATCCTTTTCTTCTTATCAAAATACCCAATGCTATTATTTTCACCACCGCGAAGCATTCCACTAGCAAAATCCCACAGTCCACTACCAAGACCATCGATAGTTAAGAAACTACCACTGTTGAATGGAGCAGTAAAGACTGCAGATGCTGCATGGCAGAGATGATGGGACAGCATCCACACCTCAGCATTGGGAAAAGATTCCCTGAGCATTCTCTTAGCAGTATGGTCTGTCAGTTGATCGTTACTTATTTCTGGAAAGGATGGAACATAACAAACAATATCAATATCTTCTGGTGCATATTCACCCAACACATACTCAATAGATTTGCGTGGGTAATTACCCTCATCCTTAATACGAGTCAGTCTCTCTTCGTTGATGGATCTTACATGCTTACCATTGACGAAGAGAGTTGCTCCAGCATCATGAATGTATGTATTGGGTTTATTAAAATTATTCGCGTCCCAATCTAGGGCACCATATACACCAATTACTTTCATGTCAATAATTTACCAGAACTAATTCTTTACGCTCTTGTTGTTCCCGCATATACTGTCCAACTGAACGCATCGTGTAGGTGAGATCAAACTCAGATGCTTTCCAGTTAGTGAACCGATCTTTAACGAGTTGACTAGAGTTATAACTTACAAGAGTATCTAGTTTACATTCGTCACAGTCTTTTGCAAACTTATCGTGATCAAATCCTTTGTGCATCGATCCTTTACGACCATAAAGATTATCCTTGATGTCGTATGGAGGATCAAGATAAACAAAAATATTCTGGTCAACTTTACCAAAGGACAATTCTGGAGAATCGTCTAACAGATAGTCATAAGAGTAGTTTGTAATGGTCCAGTTCTTGATCAGTTCTGAGTAGAGGGGCAGTTTATCGATTCCCCTGAAGGAGAAGTTAGAGTCACTTGCTTGCTTGGAAAAGGAGCTGGATTCAGTAAGACCCGAGAAAGAACACTTGTTAGCAATATAAAAGGAAATAGCACGATGGAAATTTTCACTGTCTTCCAAAGGTCTTGCAAGATACTCTTTGGCGTCAAGGAATAGCGATCTTGCGCTTTCATGATCAATATGACGATGCTTAAGTTGATTTAATTCGTTACGCATCTCTACACCAAACATCTGGAGTTGCTGCCAGAAGTTCACCAGAGGTTCATAGAGATCGTTTACCCACACGGAGGTGTTAGGATACCTCTTTGTCCATTCCAGGGCGAAGGAACCGCCGCCAAGGAACGGTTCCCTGAACTCATCATACTCCTTGTCAGGTATGTACGAGAAAAGTTTCTGGACAGCACGAGACTTGCCGCCAGGATAACGAAGAGGAGTTTTCAAAGATTTCATTCAAAGAAGTCCATTATTGTTTGCTGACTCGGTGGGAAAAAGAAGTCTTGGTTTTCTTGGATAATTCTAACATCATACTTGGCAGAACGCAATGCCTTTGCATAATCAATCTCTGCGACCTTTCGGCGGGTGAAGGATCTATCGAATGCAGCACTCTTTGCTTGTAGAAAATGTCCGTTCTTATCTAAAGGAACTTGATCTGAGTCAAGTTTAAAGATCAGCTCTCTGAGTGGTGTCCACAAAACATGATAGAAAACATCAATGTCATTAGGACCATAAAACTTTCTTCCAGTATTCACATCTGGTTTCTTTGCACCAGCAGACTGGAATCTAAAATCAAAAGTTGGACGACGAATTTCAAATCCCTTTCTTTTACTCACATTAACATCAAGTTTCATCTTGAAGACTACTTTCTTGACCTGTGCTCTTTTAATAATTCCGTTGTCCTCTACCCAGAAATCATTTCCTTGATCAATTGCAGGTTCTGCAAAGTTGATTTTATTCCTGAGTAAGTAACTAGCGATAATACTCTCTGCACTTTTTCCTGAAAAGATTGTGTCAGAGTTTTTCCTGTCCATTCCTGTGACAAGTTCTTCCTCCAAAAGAGGAGGCATCAGTTGAGGGATAGTTCTAGACATCTCAATTTCCCTCAATGAACCGCTTCATTGCATTAGCAAGTTCAAAAATTTCTTCTTCTGTTGGGTAGGTTGGATACTCTCCAGCATCCGCTCCTTGTTCTGTTAACCTATCCCAACGACTTTCTGCCGCGTGATATCTATTTACTAAACGATTCTCTGCATTCTGGAAAAGATCCCAGCGCAATTCATATGGGTTAGCCATAACACTCTCCTATTCTGTGTGTGTCTGTTGGTCCACTGTATGTGAACTCGTGGTTATTTATAAGGTTTTATTTGAAGTTACATTCAACCATGATTTCAGTCAACGCCGCGAGGAGGTTGATCTCTTGGTCCGCAACAAATGCGATCTGATACTGATACTTAGCAATAATGAGCACGGCAGCAGCAATAGAAGGGCCTTCAAGGGTGCTGTAAAGAGCATCGTAAACACGCCGAAGAAGTACACCAGGATCATTATCCAGGTTAGAAACGACCCACTTACGGACAGCCTGAAAGTCTTTGTTCTTAAGTTTTTGAATGAGATCATTTACTTTTACATCTCCAAAGGAAGCGAGAATAGCAGAGTCAATCTTACCCCCGACCGAGTAACGCTGGCACTCGTTGAGCACACGACGCCAATCGGGGAAGTGCTTATTGACAAGTTCTACCAAGACCTTGTTATCATATTCAACACCTTCTGCACCCAGGATTTCTTGGAGACGCTTGAAGAAGGATGCTGCGATTGCAGGTTTTTGAGTTCCGTTGATAGAGAACTCAACAACTGCACAACGGGAGTGGAGGGGTTCAATGAGTTTGTTTTTGTAGTTGCAGGTGAAGATGAACCTACAGTTGCCATAAAACGCCTCAATATTAGCCCGTAGGAGGAGCTGTACATCGTGGGTCGTGTTATCAGCCTCGTCGATAATGATGACCTTGTGTGGTGCATCTGAAGAAAGTGAGACGGTCGAAGCAAAGTTCTTTGCTTGATTCCGTACAGTATCGAGAAATCTCCCTTCATCGGATCCATTGATAATAATGTAGTCACAGTTGAGTTGCTCACACAAAGCACGAGCAATAGTAGTCTTACCACAACCAGCAGGACCTGCAAGAAGCAGGTTAGGAATCTCTCCCTGTGCTAGGAAATCATTGAATGTTTTCTTAGTTGCTTCAGGGAGGATGCAATCATCGATAGTTTTGGGGCGATACTTTTCGACCCAGAGAAAATCACTACGCATTATCAAGAACCTCAATGTGAGACAAAAACTGAGATGGTGTGTTCCACCACATCATCTGGGTATCTTCCCAGTTATCAAAAATTACAAAGTCACCATGCATATCCACCAACTTATAACGATGACGGATGTATGGATCTTTAGAAGTCTCAGTAAAATACCGAGAGTCTTTCTTATCAATCAGTTTCATATCAAATTGAATGAAATAATTACACGCTCCTCTTCGCTGTCATGCGGTGGAGCCATGTGCATTAGATTCGATGGAAAGATTACCATGTCACCTTCACTACATGGAAATGAAGAACACTGGTGCGTTCCTGTCTCATCATTGAATGGTGAGAAGAAGAGAGTGCTTGGATGTTCTGCATTCATTTTAGCATACAAAACACACGAGTACCCCATACATCCATGGTCATGTGGAGTGTGGTAGTCTCTTGCACTATACTTCTGGCACCACATGTTTGCAATGCCATTGAACTTATACTCAGCAATTTTATGAAATTCTGAGAGGTATGGTTCTACAACTTTAATGATAGCATCTTGATACTCTGGAGTTTTAAACTCAAAGTAGTCAGTATACTTAATATGCTTTTCTGCATTATTTGTTTCGGGGATCATACCCAAGATACGATCCCGCGATTCTATCCACTCACTCACATTAAAGTGGAAGACTGAGACTGTGAATAAGTCAACCTTCGTAAGTTGAGTCGGGTTCGAGTGCGATGTAGTAGTCAAGATTGTAACTGTGGTTGGTGAACTTAGAGAGAAGTTTCTTAGAGATCACAACATCATAAGATCCAGGAATGACTTTGATATTCTCAATCTTAAAGTTGAACTCAAATGTCTTGTCGGTCTTACCAACAGTCAGAGCAAACTCATTGGAGTTATCGTTCTTCTTGTCACGAACAACCAGAGTGATCTCTTCACCATTGCCAATGGCAGCAAGGTCGGGAAGTTGATAAACAGAAGATGCCTTCAGCAGTTTCTGCAGTTGCGCACTCTCCAGTTGGAAGCACACATCTTGACTCGGAAGAGTGATGGGTTTGTCTGGAGGAGTGATGATGACCTCAGGATCAGCAAAGGCAAACTTGACCTTGGTGGTCTTGCCCTCACGAATGATCATATAAGAGTCATGCTTCAGATCAATGTCAGGATCATTCATCAGACCGACACCATTCAGGAACTGAGGCAGGTCATAGATGCCAAAATCCTTTTCAAAGTTCTCGTCGATGTCTGCTTCTGCGAGGATGTTCTTCATCACCGAGATGGTACGAAGTTTAGACCCTTTCTTCACCAGAATAGACTGGTTAATAGAAGAAAAGTTTTCGAGAAGGTCAATAGTTTTTTCAGAAAGTTTCATATCCACGCTCAGTAGTCTCCTTGTCTAGTCCAGCGAAGTGATAAAGAAGAACAGCATAGTGAATGATCTTCTTGATGTCCATTTTAGCAGATCCCTTCTTATCGTAACGGGATGCATACTTAAGAATATTGCTACGGCAGAAAGCAGCAGCATCACCAACGGATTCAATCAGATCAAGAGTCTGAGTTCCGTTGTCAGAGTTGTAGTGAGCACGATATGTGTCACTAATATAGTCCTTCACAATTTGAAGGATCTCATCTTCATTGTATTTGTACACAGATTTATTTGTTGTTAAAACGATATGATCGGGGGAACTAGTTGCTGGCAATGGAGTCCAATCGTAACCACCATTTTCCGATACCCATTCTTTTCCAGTTTCCGATACCCATTTTTTTTCAGTCACAGTATAACTGTACTGTTCGTCTTCAGGACCGTACATTTCGTCGTATAAAAAAGACCATGCTGTCATTGTAACACCTCTCTAGTGAAATTGCAAGTCAAAAACATTGAAACTCATTGTAATTCGAGTTACATCACTTGTAAAGGGATAGACACAATGCTTTAGATCTGCGGGGAAGATATACATCTGTCCCGTCTTTGGGGTAATTTTGTACGATCCGTTCGACATAAAACTCTTAGGACCATAAACAAATTCCAACATTCCAGGAGAAGGGCAATTTGTTTTGTCTTCCCAGAAGACATGTTCTTTTTCTATTTCTTCTGGAATGTCAATGAATATTACTGTACTGAGAATCCCATCATGAACATGTATTGGATTAAACTCATGCTTCTTTTGGTAGTTAATCCAAGGACCATTTCCAAGATCATATGAAATTGAATCGGGCGGTTCTCTGTCACCATATCTTTTGAAGTTACTATCAACATATTCTTTTATGTGAGGATAGATGTAATCGACAAAAGTATTTGGTTGTAGTACAGCAGTTCTTTGACTTACTATATTTCCTGCCAGATCGGATATGTGACTTGCATCTACAGAATTCTCAGCAGCTTCTTTAAGGAAGGAAAGAAACTCCTCAGATATATCTGAGACATAGAGAGAAGGACCAAAAGGATTAATCAGCATAGCAGAATAAGAAATCTTTTACTAAACTTTCTGCCTTGTCCTTACCAAATTTATTTTCTAGGTATCCACTGACAGGATCAAGTTTTGTCATGTATCTATCAAAATCAGAGTAAGAAGATACTTGGTATCCACTAGGACATGCAGATTCTAGCATATCTTTGTAGATGTTGAGATACTTTTTAAAGGTATCAAGGTGATCATTGACCTCACTCATGGTGCATTTAGCAACATAAATGTGGTCGGAGAAATGATTTCCAGGTTCGAAGAATCTAAAATTACCCTCTGACTTTGGAAGATCTGGATGAGTGAAGAGGTAATTTTCTACTGGATGTTGGAAATCAAATACGATAATAACTTTCTTTTCAAAGAAACCCATCAGGTCCATACCAAAACAAGGAAGGTTTGATCCTGTTTTGGGGTAGATAATGGTGTTGTAGATGCAGGATTTCTCATCCCAGATCTCAACTTCTCTAGACTTAATAATATATCTGTTGCTGTAGATCTTAGCAGAAAGGTTAGTGACTCCTCCAGATGAGAACTGGAGGGATTTCCAATCTGCCCAGTCACAGATATTTTCTAGATCAGGAAAGGTCTCCCACAGAACTTTCTTGTACTCCTTCCACAGGTTTTGTGAAATCGACATCTGCATCAACTTTATCGTA
>Ga0209929_1000246_pt1 | contig 20803 bp, 38 predicted proteins | sample SalPon2_C_H2O_MG_2_FD_185731 | JGI IMG/M metagenome (GOLD analysis project Ga0209929, IMG submission 185731) | Salt pond water microbial communities from South San Francisco under conditions of wetland restoration - Salt Pond MetaG SF2_C_H2O_MG... ... | reverse complement strand
TATTAATGAAGATGAACGAGCTTTAGGTGTACTGCTTGATTTTGGTGCTGGCAAATTAGGCAAAGGCTTTGCAAATTCTGTTCGTAGGCTAGAGAAAGAATTGGCTGATGATCTTAATGCAGAGCACATGGCGTCACTAAAACAATACTTAGCCTATAGCTACCGAAAAAATAAAATATTAAATAAGAATGTATTTGGTGCAGACTTTGGTGACATTACATATCTGCACACAAGAAACCGTGGCCTGCAAAAAAGACTTAAAGATGAAGGCAAAACGGACGATGAGATTGAAAGGTTGTTTGATGATCCCGGCTTTGAAAGAAGAACGCGGGGTTCATATCTTGATGAGGCTGATGGTACTACGCCCAACCCATTAGATTACGAAAACCCAATTGTTTCTGATATGCGCCGCATATTTAAGATGGAGCGGCTTAACCAGATACAGCGTAAGTTTGGTGTAAACATTGATGACTACAAAAAGGTCAAGCAACGCCGCTTAGCAGAAGAAAGATCATTTGCTGTTACACCTACAGGTGAGCTTGCCGTAGATCCTATTGGTTTACAACGAGGTTTGTCTGAGCCAGTAGGCCCATTGACTCCAACTGAATTTATGGAAGCATTTGAGCAGACGCTTACCAAAAAAGGCATTAGCGCAGAAGGTGCAGCTTACGCTCGCCAGCAAATTAATGACGCAATAATGGGTCAGGGCAAAGCGCCGCACCCTTTGATTCAGGCTGCAAACTCTCTGGCTTATGCACTTACTCTTGCCGGCCCGCTGTCTGCCGTATTGAACTTGGCAGACATACCTTTGGTTGGGGCAAAGTACGGTGGTGCCGCCGCAAGAGAGGGCATGAAGGCTATACCCAATCCATTTACAAAAATACCCAACGCCGACCTTAAGAAAATGGGCCTAAGCAACCAGACGTTTGGCGAATTTGTAAACATTTTAAATGACCAAGCATCTGACAGCGCCGGCTGGATGACAAAGACAGCCGAAAAAATGCGCAACAGTGCTGACTTTCTTATGAAGGGATCGGGCTTTGCTGCACTAGATCAGGTTGGAAAGAAAGGCGTAATGCGTGGCGTTTTGAAAAGCGCAATGGATGACGCTAATGCAGGCAATCTAGCAGATAACTGGAGCTTTTACTTTAACAAGGCAGAGCTAGACATCCTATCTAACCAACTCCAGAAACATGGTATGGACTGGACAAAGTACACGGGCAAGGGTGCTGAGTTAGTTGAAGAGTTAATGTTTGCGGGTCTTGGACAACAGCAGTTAATTAGTGCGGCGGGTAGACCAGCGGCATGGGCGCGTCACCCCAACCTTCGACCTTTGTGGGCATTGCGTGGCTTTGTAGTTAAGCAGCAGGCGCTTGCGTTGCGAGAAGTTATGGGCAATCTAAAAGCAGGCAAGCCAGAAAAGGCGGCAGAGTTTCTTGGTCGATATGCTGTATACGGTGCGGGTGGATATGCCGCTATTAACGAAGGCAGGCAGTTTGTTTTTGGCGATGGCGAAGCATCATTTAGCGGAGCAGCTAGAAGCTATGGTGACGCATGGGCATCACTATTAACTGCTAACACTCTCGGGCTAAATGACTATCAGTTTGGCAAGATTAAAGAGAATGGAATTATGCTGACGTTTGCGCAGGGTTTGCTGCCGATTGCTGTTACTCGTCCATTTGATATTGCTGGCACCGCAATTGGTGTAGCAGATCGGGAATACCCAGTGGCAAGGCTAGCATCTGAAGTGCCAATTGTTAGAGATGTTGGCCGTCTATCGCGGAACATTGGTGAGCGCACTGGGATACAGCCGCTAGAAGATGTTGGCGGAATGCTTACCCAGAAACGGTTAGAGGAAAATTAATTCCAGCTAACAATTTCGTAGACTGGATCAGACTCAGCTTTTCTAAACTCCGCCCTGTAATGATCGCTAATTTCTTTACGCAGTAGTTTATTAGTCTTTAGCAGGGCATTGGCTTTTTCTCTTAAAATATCCATATGGCCTTCGCCATACAGTTTTGTTAGCCAGTCAGTAAAAGCTACAGGGTTTGACGTAAACCACTGGTGGTGGTATCGGCACAACGTCACCGCATTATCCATGCTCCAGCGCACAGACTTTCGGGCACGTCCATAGATGTGCGCACAGTCCGTTCCTTCGTTAAAACAATACTGGCAGCGGTGTTGATCTCTGTGTCTGACGCACTTGCTAAACCAGTTGTCGCAGGCTTCTCGTTTGATAGCCATTACGCTGACTCCTTTAGCTGGCTAGGAAATGGAACTAACACGTTTTTATGTTCTGCTAGCCACCTGACAAGCACTTCAGCAGCTTCGCTTAGCTGGCTTCCCGTTAAGGATGTCGTAGATTTCTTGTCGTACATAGCTTTTATGATGGGCTTGTACAGCATTTCTTTTACAAGCACCTCTGTAAATGGCACTTCGATTTCGTCATTGAATGGGTGTGTAGCTGAGTGACCTGCATTATTTAGCTTTTCTGCCATCTGGCGAAACCACAGATGCATAGCATCGTTTTGTCTTTCTGTTCTGCCGTAGGGCTTGATGTTGTATATCAGCACTTCGCCTGATTGAAATTGATCCTTGATAAACTTGATAAAGAAATCAGCTTTGTCGTTTGAGTCTACTATCCACCGATGTCCCATTTCACTCCTTAATGCATTTCGTATGTTTTCTCAGTAACATGAACCTCAGTCACCAAGCTGGCGAGCCAAAGATCATAAAAGTCTTCCAAGGTCATGTCTATAGTTAAACCTTCTGGAAAGGTGTCAGTGTAGACATCAGTTTGTTTATTATTTTTTGTGTTGGTTGTTGCCCCGCCTATCGTGGACGTAAGCAGGACAGCACTGCCGACTGGTAACTTGACGCCAATGATCGGGATCATGTGCGTGGCCTTATTGTTATCCTAGCGACCTCTCCTGCGTCTTTGTCGTAGGTAATGACCTTAGCCCCGCGTCGTGATACCCAGCCTCCACGGGCCGCATAGGCGTCTCTGCCGCTAAGTGTCGGATGCATTTCGGCAATAGCGCCACCGTCCTCTATCACGCGCTCATGGTGATAGTGTCCGGTATGGATATAGGTGTAGTTAGCCTTGCCCCACATCTTCCTGAATCTCGGCTCACTGGCAAACAACTTGTGCAAATTAGCTAGCTTTACCTTGTGGCCGTGGTGAAACGCCAACATGGTTTCTCCGTGTAGGTAAGCGTAATAAGGAAAGTCATTGTCGATAATCGTTAGCCGTGGCTCGTTACCGAATAGGTGCTTAAGGTGTTTTCGTAACCAGATGCTGCCAGAAATGTCATGGTTTCCCTCAGCAGATACAACGACAACCTTGTCAAATCTCTTGAGCATCATCTTTACAGCTTCAGTCATTACGGACATAGACAGATCAACGAGCTTTCCATAGCGGGTGTCAGCATCCAGTATATGTCCGGACTGCGGAGTTACACTGAGGATGCCATCCCAATGGAGAAAGTCTCCAAGCTGGCACAGCATACCGGTTTCTGACTTAGGAGATGCTTTAATCATGTCGTGAATTGAGTTAAGAAATACATCTCTAGCTATGGTCACATCCCAGTCATCGCCTGTCTCAGCCTCGTAAGCATACATTCCGAGGTGGAAGTCAGTGATAGTTAATAATGTAAGCAGGCTTTCGTCGCAGCTTTTGGGTGCTGGGGTAGGCTTGTATTTGGGCAGACTCGATTGGGCATCTTCAAGACGCTCAATCAACATTTCAAACTGCCTTTGCTCGTCCGTCTGAGACTTAACCCATTGGCGAACTGGCAATCCATCTTCGTTGTAAAAAGTAGAAACGCCTTTTATTTTGTGGCCGTCTGGAACAGCGTTGTACCAGTCATGGTCGGGGGAGTAGCCTTGTTTTTTTGCCTTGGCTTTTATTCCCCGTATCGTAAGCATTACAGCATTTCTAGTTGTGCCTAGAATCCTAGCCGTTTCATTTTGACTATGTAACTTGACGTAACAGAGCGTAATAACTTCGCGTTGTTTTTCTGTTGTGCAAAACTCTAGTAACGGATGTTCCATACTGCCCCCGTGTATGGTTACAATCGGCGCAAGTCTAAGGGTGTTTGCTCCTTTCTTCTAGTAGAAGCTTACGATATTGTTTCCATGCCTCTTTTTCTTCTACGTGCGCTTCGATGAACTCGTATAGCTTTTTTTCTACGCACCGATGCCTAAGTAGCTCAACCGCAATAGCTCTTTGCTGAGATGGCATCAACGATTTCCAATGGTATTTTTGTGATACGAATAACTCCAGCAATCTATCGTCAACCTTATCGCTCATAGCCTCTCCAAAAAGTTGTTATAAATCAAGGGTTAGCCCGGATGGCCCGGTTAGCCCTAGAATTAGGGGGCACCCCGTCTGACCCGCCCCCTAAACCATGGGCTAACTGGGCAAACGGGGCCAACCGCATACCTAAGCCATCCATTTGTAAAACTTTGCATTGTTAGCGCCGCGTCTTTCAAGCTCAAGGTAGTTGCCACGCAACAAATCCATGCAGTTGCGAAGGGTTTTCTTTGTGCATTCGTTAGGGTTTGCTTCTTCATCACGTAACAAACTATACAGCTCGCTCTGTGAGAATGATCGACCGCCTTTCATTGCCGACTTCAAAAAGTAAAACTCATCTTCATATTTTGCTTTAGCCTTACCAACATTGATCTGTGCTTTCTGTTTATCTTTCAGTTCAGTAATATCATCCGGGCTCATAAACTGTACTGAGTCAACAGACTCTTCATAATGAATTAAAGCTCCAGTCTGCTTGTATTTAAATCCACCCTCAAAGCTGACCTGACTGCGATCTTTCTCATTGATTACTAAAAGTTCTTGCCATGCAGCAAACTTGTCGTTCAATGGATCAAGCCCAAACATATTGTCAACGTCAGATTTAAGGTCGCCCACGCCCTCGTAAACAAGCCGGCCATCCATTGTGCGGTGTTTATTGCAGTGGCCCAAAAGAATCACAGTGCCACCCGCCGCAGCAAACTCACGGAAAACGTGCAGTATTTCTCTCATGTCACCTTTGTTTAAAACTGGCGCAAACTTTTTCAAAGTATCGCAAACTACAATCTTTCCGTCAGCTTCGCCTTCAACCCTAATTTGGTTAAGAAGCCGGAGTGCATCAGTTGTGGTGCGCAGTTGAGGGTCAGGGGAATTAGCCAATGTCACCATCGTTATGCCATGTCTGTCACCAAGTTTGGCTTTTTGTAAAACGCCTTTGGCGCCATCGTCCTCGTTGAAATATATGACATCAGAGCCGCGTATAAGATTATTGCGGATAGATTGAAATAAATTGCCCAGTATCCATACTGTCTTGCCTGCGCCACTTGGCGCATAGACTAGCGTTACTGTGCCTGTCGTAATCATCCCCGGTATGACATCGCGTTCTTTCGCTAAGCGTTTTTCAATTTCGTCTATTCGATCATTGACTGCGGCGTTTCGTAAACGAGCCATTGAAGATGCTGGAGTGCTGACCTCAATTCCAGTAGCCGCGCCGTTGATGTGAGTTCCGTTGATAGATGGTGATGGTATGGTGGTTACTATTCTGCTTTGTTCTTCGCAATACGCTGCCCAATCGTCTTGCATTTAGCTCTCCTTTTTATTTGAGCGGAACCAATAACTTTGATCTAGCCTCTTGCAAATGTCAACCACTATCTTTATAGTTTGCAATGTTCGCAGATGTTTACAAATGTAATCAAACGTGTTCAAATGCAAACTGGTCAAACAAAGGAGGCCATGATGAAAGCGGATAAAAGTAAAGGTGAAGTAGAAATTCATGGGAAAGTCTATCTGACGGTTGCCCGTCGCATTGATGACTTTAGGAAGGCATCAGCCTACAACGGGTGGTCTATTGAGACAACTAAAATAGATGCAGAAGATCCTTATGTGGTAGTAAAAGCCAGCATCTTGAATGATGAAGGCAGGGTCATTGCCACTGGGTATGCTGAAGAAAGCCGAGCGTATGGCAAGATCAACAAAACATCGGCGCTGGAAAACGCAGAGACATCTGCTGTCGGCAGAGCGCTAGCATTCCTTGGTCTTGGCGGTAGTGAAATAGCCAGCGCAGACGAAGTGTCAAACGCCATTGCCCATGGGTCAGCAAAAGACTCAGTTGATCCAATCATGCGGCATAACGCAGCACTTGCTAACAACCTTCAAAGTGTTACTTATATCAAAGAAAACATTGCAAAAGGTGATATGCTTGCTGTCGCTGAAGGGTGGAATGAACTTGACAACGACACCAAAGAGGCATTGTGGTTGGCGCCAACCAAAGGCGGCGTCTTTACCACAGAAGAGCGTCAGCTTCTAAAGTCTGACGAATTTTACAACGCGAGGAAACAAGTAGCATGAGTGAAGAAAAACAATTTGCAGACGGATTGATTGCCAAGCACCCCGGTGAAAACGCACCAGACTTTGTGAAAGCCAAGCTATCTTTTAAGCTCGACGAGTTTAAGCAGTGGGTTGGCAATATCGAAAAGTCAGAGCAAGGCATTGAATGGCTCAACGTTGAAGTCAAAGAGTCAAAGGGCGGCAAGTGGTATGCTGAGCGTGTCATCTGGAAACCCAGAGAAGAGCCAGCTATCGCACCGTCCCAAGATGTTCCATGGTGAGTGCTGCCCAACAGCACATATGCCCCGCTAGTCGGGGCTTTTTTTAAGGAGAAACAATGAGCGATCAAGTCGAGTATCTTTACTACCGTCAATTATTTGACATCTTCAAAGCATACACAGCACCTAAGCTGATCCGCGTTCTTGATTCACAGGGGATCAAATATATGCTGGACTCAAAAGGCAAGCCATTCACCACCCGCAGTGCCATCGAAGGGGCATTGCAATCGCAGAACACAGAACCGCCGCGCGAACATCAAGAGCCCGTGGTCACGGCAACATCGCTTAGCTAGATAGGGAGGGGGTCATCTGGGTCGGGGGCATCAAGCAAGCCCCGGCATCGGAGAGGCCGCGATTCTGTCCACCGGGGCGCGGCCAACCGGCTCAAACAGGCGAGGAGTGTTCACCTTGGACTGTTAAATACTACTAGCAAATAGCTTTAGTTGCCATGGTCTGATTCATGGTAGTCAGCATTACTTACAAACTCACTAATCAAATCAAATAAATAGTCTTGATTGACTAGGTTGGTAATGTCCTGTTGATTTGGTCTTGTCACAACAGACTCCAGCGTGACAAGTCCTTCGCCATCATTTGTAAAAGTAACCCAGACATCTGCTGTCATCCATGGACAGTCAAGCTCTACGTCAAACGTATGCTTTCCGAACATACTAGCCGTACCCATTGCAGCCTCCTAGATAAGCGAGTAAATAAAAGCACCTGCAAGAATCCAGACGCCAATAGCTGATATTGCTGTAGCTACATACAACTCGACAATCTTGCGTTCAAACATTGCGCCTTCTATCTCATGGTGTTTAGGCGTTGGCTCCGATATTGGAATGGGCTGTTGCTTAGGTATTGGCCGCTTGACCCCAGCCGGCTCTTTTACCACCACCTGCTTGCGAGTTCGCTTCGGATAGTTAGTTGGCATCAGCTCTAAAATTGCAGTCTCTGATACGCCAGCCTTGCGTAAATTTAAACGGCTTTGATAAGCATGTTGCTCAACAGATTTTTGAGTACGCCCCAAAGACTTTGCAATGTTTTTGTAGGGCTTGCCATCCCGGAGCATGCTGACCATTAAATCGTGGTCAGCTTTACTCCAGCGCAAGTTGCTAAATGGTGCGGTAGTTTTAGAAGTCATTGTGAATCCTCCGTAGTTTGAAACGAATCTTTGAGCCAATTAAAGTGCATAAGCGCCAGCTTGTTACTGGACACCCTTCCTCGGAAGAATGCCATCATGCCTTCAAGATAAATAGAAGGCGTTGTAAGCTGCTTTGCCTGCCTTGTGTAATGGCGCATTTGCTTTAGGTCATCCGCTGTTGCATCACGAATGATTTGAACATGATGATTTAGATCATCAATCAACTTCGTTTTGTCTACTAACATAATCGAATATCTCCTCGATGGTTCGATGTGAAGGGATACCATTCAGATGTTTGTTACCCTGGACTTCTGCAACAAAGTCGAAAAGTCCGTCGTATCCCGGCTTATGGTCATTCGCTGCGCACCAATTGAAATATGCTTTAGCCAATGACGCTGGAAAATAACGGTCAGATTCAGCCATCAGTCTCCTCGTTGATGTAATGAATACAGCATTGAATATCCAGAATGATCTGAGCCACGTTGTCATTAGGCTTTGTGCCATTCAGCGATTTGATTGCAGCATCCAGATGTCGGATTGCTATCCTGTAATTATCTTCCTTCCTTAAAAACACTACAGAATCTTTTGGTTTTGCTTGGTATGGAAACAAGCTGCGTGCAGCTGCACGAATAGCCTCGTTATACCAAGGCCCCTTGTGCGTATCATGCAGGTGATCTCTAACAGCTTCACACTCTGCTTTAGTTAGTTCAGGACAAACCTCAGCAATAACTTCAAATTGTGTAGACATACTTACTCCTTTCAGTTTGAACGAAGGGCGGAATCCGCTCCCCCCGCCTGCGGATGGGGGGCGGTTCCGTCCGAGTGACGAGACTCAAGATACAACTCATCTTGATACTCAAGCTGACCAATAACACCAAAGATCAAGGTCAGTGCAACGCAGGCAATCAAAGCCCATATGTGCTCAGGTAAATCCATCATGCTGCCTTCTCGTATTTACGAACAAGATTAAGTTGGTCAATGCAAAACTCACTAGCCTTGCGGGCCGCAGTTGCAGCCTTCAGCAAGTAGTTTGCGTCAGTCTTAATAGCTTTCTGCCATGACTTGAGATAGCTAGCGTGCTGTTGAATGTCATACTTAACACCAAGCTCAGCACACAAGAACACAGACGCAAGCTCCGCCACCAACTCTTCTTTGGCGTAGTCTTCGCTGCCGAACATCCCAGTCAACGGACGATCAAGTCGAGACTTGTGCCCAGTGGCGTGAGCGCACTCATGGTAAAAGGTAGATTGGTGTGCATCATCTGACTCAAACTGACCCGGAGTAGGCATTTTGATTGTGTCAGTAACAGGTGAGTAACAGGGATTGTGCGACTGATCGCTGCGGACATTTACGCCCAGTGCTTCACCCAGTTCATAAGGATTTTCTAGCTTGGTAGCCCGCACCTCAATCGGTGGAACCTCAATCCCAGTCTGCTCAATGTTAAATAGATTGTAGACCTTAACGAACTTGTAACGTTTTTCAGGGTCATCTTTATCAACGCTATCACCAAAGAATACAGCCGGAGTTGCTTTCTGACCTTTGACGTTGCCGCCAAGATCCTGCACTTGCTTGTACGTCAGCCAATACGTCGAGGTGTATTCGTATTTCCAAGCCGACACCATCGCCATCAACTGGTTAGTGCCGGAGTAAGGCCGCTTGCTAATCCAGTTGCAATGCAAGCGTGATTGTGATTGCCATGTCTTGCGCCATGACTCCTCGTTCTCCATTGACTCTTCAAGTAAGTCAATAATTCGCTGGTACTTCTTGGACATAAGTCCTCCTTTACGTTTGATAAGGTCGCAGATTATCCACGACCTTGGTTAAAGTTTACCAACCTTTGACAAGTTATGCAAACTTAATAATCATAAGGGTCATGCTCCTCATCCCAATATTCTTCGGCGCATCGTTGCTCAAAGTAATACTGTTTGTCTTGCAGCATTTCCACCCAAATAGAACGTGCTTCTGGGTATCGCTTTCGCGCTTCAGGCAGCTTTGCATAAGCCAAATCTTCAGTATCAAAAGCGTTATAGTCCGGACGAAACTCTTGATTGCATTCGTCTTTTCCCATAATTATGTATCTCATATCAACGCTCCTCCTTTGAAACATCAAAGATCAGCGCAGCAACCATCACCATCGCCAGCGTGAAAAGACCAGCGCCATACATCACATGCTGGTTATCCATCGTCATCAGGCCATGAACACAAAACCCAATACCCGCTACCAAATAAATCTCTGGAAGAATTCGAAACATCATCAACTCCTTATTTGTTAATCGGCAATCAATTCGCCAAGCTCAGACAATGGCGGCAGCGGTATCGCATCGTCATCGTCATCTACCATCGTCAGCTGCGGCTGCACAACGTGCACACCGTCATCCTCATTAACGCAGTACATAAATACAGTTTCCATAACCAACTCCATAGGTAAAAATGGGGGCCGAAGCCCCCTGTTTGATTAAGCCGACTTGCGCCGGCTGGATGTTCTCTGGATGTGATCGTCCTGAGACTCGTCAACCTTGACCATCTCGTCGCCACGCTCTGGCTGCTCGCCTTCCGATTTGTTTCGCAGATACTCGACTCGGCGTTCTGCCTCAGCCAACTCAGCTGCGTGAGCATCTTCAACCGCCATCGACAGCAGCTTGGCGCCTGATTTTGTCTGTCGTTCCCAGACAGCAACCTTCAACCGTCGGCCTTCTAGCATGATCTCGCCCTTGAAGGTCGGAGCTTTTTCGTTGCGCATGAGGCCCTTGTCGTTGTAGAAGGCCAGTCCTTGGTTGTTTTCGATGTTAAGTGCCATGGTTATTTCCTCATTTGTTGAATTTGTGTCGTTGCCGACATGAGCAGAACTCCACTGGCTGGGACTGATTGCAAGGGGGAAGTTGAGCGTGAATCGCGGAGGGTCCGCGCGTAGCGTGGAAACCGTTATTCTCGCGGCCCTTGTGAGCAGGCACAGACTGTGGATTCGTTGCGGTTGTCAGGCTACGACGGGTACAAATTCTACTAATGTGGAAATGACCGCTTATGGTACTTGGGCATCGGGAACAGCCGAGGGCTGAGCCGGAGACAGCGGCGAGGGCTGATTGCCAACGGAAAACGTAGACCGAAAGCGTGATGAGGTTAGAGGCCGACCCTCTCAGATATTTACGGGAACGGCAGGCGGAATCAGGTGACTAGTTGCCAACCATGTAAGTTAGCTCAGGGGGTGCTCAGCGGACACTCACACTTCGATATCTTGCGGCCCGAACGGATCTACTCAGGCCGCAGCCTTAAAAGTGTACGATTTACCCCCACCGGGGGGCCGGGCCAGCGTCGACGATATATATAGTTCCCACCCAGATACAAAAAAAGCGGAAATTGAAAGGTTAGTTACCTCTTGTAACACCAGTAACAATAAGTGTTACCATGTTACGGTCGGTAACAATCTAAGTAACAGGAGGGGTTATGAAATTTGTAAAAAGAATCGGTAAAGAATTTAAGTCCCGTGTAATGGATCTGACAGATGTTGAGGCAGCAATGACTGTTTTGGCGGTTGTTGTTCTGTTTACGGTAGCTGTTATCTGGTAAGGGTTGATTTCCTGCCAGATTAATATAGGATAGGGAGGGAAAGGCGGGCTTAATAGGATGCTAACAAGCATCTAATAGCCCGTTTTAACTTTGCGGAGATCCAAAATGAAAGACCATACTGTTGAATATCGCTCAATTGACTACTACTCAATGTGCGAGAAGTCAAAAGAGAAGGTCAAGGCCATGCAGGATGCTGGTATGTCTACCATCTACGATGCCAAAGCTACGCCTGAAGAAACCGAACTGCCTAAGATGGGTGGCTACTCCATTATTATGATGGGCAAGTAATGCCTGACGGCGGTGTTCTGGAGGAAATTGCAGAGCATCTAGCTGATATAGCAGAAACTTTGCGTAAGTTGTTAGACTTAGCTGAAGATTCAAACTCGGAAGTAGATGATGTCGAATGACGAAGAGCCTAAAGTCAGAACTCAGGCTTCAGGCAGGCCCACCAGAAAAGATATAGCTACAAAATCTAAGGGCGGTCGCAACAAAGTAGGCCGCCCTAAAGGTGATGCGGCTATTATCAATGAGTATAAAGCCCGTATGTTAGCCTCACCCAAGTCTAGGCGGGTGATGGACACCATATTTGCGGCAGCAATGGATGATGACCACAAGAATCAGGCCGCTGCATGGAAGCTGGTGATGGATAGAATCCTGCCAGTAGCCGCATTTGAAAAGGATATTGTCCAGAATGGCGGCAAATCTGCAATTCAAATCAATATCACGGGTGTTGGTGCGGCAGAAATCACCCAACCTCAAGAATCAAACATTATTGATGGCGAATCAGTAGATGTCACAGGATAGTTTAATCCAGCCGCTGGGCAGGGAGCTTATTGATTACCTGTCTAGGGTTGGCGATGCTATTTCACAGCTGTTGAATGTGCTTATTTTGTTTGGCGACAATGCTAACGAGTCCATATCTGGCAGATCCCACCGGCTTAAGTCTAGATTTAGGTCATGGGCGTGGCTAAATGCGTTTATTGATTTTATTTTTGGAAAAGATCACTGCGAGCTTGCGTATCTAAACGATATCAATAGGGCAAAAAAAACAATAAGCGAGTCAACCCAATGAAATACTTTCGGATTGAAGAGTTTGATTGCCAAGAAACCGGCAACAACCGAATGAATCCTGAGTTTTTGGAAAAGGTAGACGAGTTGCGCGGGTTGTGTGGCTTCCCGCTAGTCGTGACCTCGGGATACCGCGACCCTAATCACTCAATCGAAATTGCAAAAATCCAACCCGGAACGCACGCACAAGGCATCGCCGCTGACCTCAGAGTTGAAAGCGCCCACCATCGCTACACACTATTAACTACTGCTTTTAATTTGGGATTTTCTGGCATTGGCGTTGCCAAAACCTTTATTCATGTTGATACTCGGGACTCTTTGCCCCTTGTTTGGACTTACTAATGCTATACACAAAGCACACAACACTTACAGACACAGCGCTTACTACGTTGTTTGCTGTTCCTAACGGGTTTCACGCAATTATTAGCTACGTATTTATAGCTAACCACGGTGGCTCTACGAACAGTATTGATTTGTACTGGGATGCTTCTGGAACACCACAAGCGTACATCTTTGATGGATCTAACGTAGCTGGCGGCGGTCAAGTAACGCTGGGTAACGGTGGTGGCCCCATGTTTGTCTTACAGCAAGGAGAAGTGGTTAAGTGTCAAGCAACAAGCGCAGGAAATTTAGAAGTAGTTGTAACCTTTGATTTAATACCAGCACCATCATCACTTATCAATTTTAACGGGAGTTGACTAAATGAAAAACATTTATGAAGTAGCGCTAGGTTGTTTTACCGTAGCATTTATTTCTGCATTTATGATGAACGCTAATGCGTCTACTTACATTGACTATCCAGATGGTTCTAGCTATACGGTTCCAGATGGACAGAATGTTTATGTTACAAACGAAATTGTTTTTACCAAAAGGGTGTATGCCAATGGTGCAGTATATTTTACGCCGTTGGCCCCAAATGCTAAGCGGGATCAAGAGGTAAGCTCAACTAGCGGCTTGACGCCCGGATCGCATGATTGGTGTAAGGCATTTGTGCCGTGGTCGAATGGTTTTACTTTTGGTCAAATGACTTGGGATAGCCAGTGCGATACCAACAATGACGGCGTATACAACAGCTTTGACGAGGGCTGGGAAGGTTAAGTTTGACTGACTTAAACGTACAGCTGCTTGATTGGCAGCAGGGTGTTTTTTCTGATCCTACTCGTTTTAAGGTAGTAGCGGCTGGGCGGCGGACAGGGAAGTCCCGCCTAGCAGCATGGATGCTAATTATTAACGGCCTACAGGCAGACAAGGGCCATGTATTCTATGTAGCCCCAACTCAGGGGCAGGCTCGCGATATTATGTGGCAGACCCTTATGGAGCTAGGCCACCCCGTAATCGCGGGATCTCATATCAACAATCTTCAAATTAAGCTGGTAAACGGTGCCACCATTAGCCTTAAGGGTGCTGACAGACCAGAAACCATGCGCGGTGTGTCCCTAAAGTTTCTTGTAATGGACGAATACGCCGACATGAAGCCCGACGTATGGGAGCAGATTCTAAGACCAGCGTTGGCTGACCAAAAAGGCTCGGCGTTGTTTATCGGAACTCCGATGGGTAGAAACCATTTCTACGAACTTTATAAGTATGCGGAGTTAAACGATGATGAAACCTATAAGGCGTGGCATTTTACGAGCTACGACAACTCGATATTGGATGCAAAAGAAATAGATTTAGCAAAGAAATCTATGTCCAGTTATGCCTTTAGGCAAGAGTTTATGGCGTCATTTGAAGCTAGAGGCTCCGAGATGTTTAAAGAAGATTGGATTCGTTTTGGTGACACACCGGACGAAGGCGATTATTATATCGCCGTTGACTTAGCAGGCTTTGAGGATATAAACAAAAAGCGCACTAAAAACACCAAGTTAGATGAAACAGCTATAGCAGTGGCTAAGGTTAGCCCCGATGGCTGGCACGTTGAGAATATAATTTATGGTCGCTGGGATCTTAATGAAACGGCCATGAAGATATTTCAAGCTGTTAGGGATTATCGTCCTGTCAGCGTTGGAATAGAAAAAGGTATTGCAAAACAGGCAGTAATGTCGCCGCTTACAGACTTGATGAAGCGGTACGGCACGTTTTTTCGTGTAGAAGAATTAACACACGGAAACAAAAAGAAAACAGACCGCGTAATGTGGGCATTACAAGGTCGATTTGAAAACGGTTACATACAATTAAATCGGGGCGAGTGGAACAATAGATTCCTAGATCAGCTGTTTCAGTTTCCAGATGCGCTAACACATGATGACTTAGTCGATGCTTTAGCGTATATAGACCAGTTAGCTCAGGTTGCGTATGACTACGAATACGAAATTGATGACCACGAAATCTTAGATGTGGTAGCGGGATATTAAAATGGCCGAAGAAATTTACAGTCCAGACCCATTAATGGCGCAGCAGTCGCTTGAAGAGTGGGTAATGACCAAGTGTGAAAACTGGCGTGATTACTATGAATCAAATTATGAAGAAAGTTTTGAGGAATACTATAGGTTATGGCGAGGTCAATGGGATCCTGCTGACTCCGAAAGAGCATCGGAGCGTTCTCGTATTATCTCTCCTGCGCTTCAGCAGGCTGTAGAATCTAATGTAGCTGAGCTAGAAGAGGCGACATTTGGCCGGGGTAAATGGTTTGATATTGCTGATGATGTCTTGGACAGCCAGAAGCAAGATGCCATGTATCTTAGAAAAAAACTTACCGAAGACTTTGAAGCCTGCAAAGTGCGTAAGGCAGTTGCTGAATGCTTGATTAACTCAGCGGTATTTGGCACAGGCATTGGGGAGGTAATTCTTGAAGAGATTAAAGAAATGGCTCCAGCGGCTGAGCCGATCATGGGTGGAGACCTTCAGGCTGTTGGCGTCAATATTACTGACCGTGTAGTCGTAAAGTTAAAGCCGGTATTGCCACAGAACTTTTTGATTGACCCTGTAGCGACTTCGGTTGAAGACGCATACGGCGTAGCGGTTGATGAATTTGTGAGCAAGCATAGCGTAGAGATCCTTCAAGAGCAGGGGGTATATCGTCAAGCTATGATTGATTCTGCCGCTGCTGATACTGATCTTGAGCCAGATCAAGACCTAACGATCTATAATGATGACAAGGTTCGCCTAACCAAGTATTATGGCCTTGTTCCCCGCGAGCTTTTAGAGGCCGAGGACATAGAAGTCGAAGAAGACTCTATGTACGTCGAGGCTATCGTGGTTATTGCTAACGGCGGAACATTGCTGAAAGCCGAAGCAAACCCTTACATGATGAATGATCGACCTGTCGTAGCGTTCCCTTGGGATGTCGTGCCGGGCCGCTTCTGGGGTCGTGGCGTTTGCGAGAAGGGCTATAACAGCCAGAAGGCGCTTGATACAGAGCTTAGAGCGCGTATTGATGCCCTGAGCCTAACTATTCACCCAATGCTTGCTGTGGACGCTACACGGCTTCCTAGAGGCGCTAAGCCTGAAGTCCGTCCCGGCAAGATGATTTTGACGAACGGAGACCCCCGTGAGGTTCTTCAACCATTTAACTTTGGTCAAGTTGGACAGATTACGTTTGCGCAGGCTGCGAGTTTACAGCAGATGGTTCAGCAGGCGACTGGCGCAGTTGACTCCGCAGGAATTGCTGGACAAGTTAATGGAGAAGCTACAGCTGCTGGCATATCTATGTCTTTGGGCGCCATTATTAAGCGTCATAAGCGTACTCTCATAAACTTCCAGCAGTCTTTTCTGCTGCCTTTCGTAACTAAAGCCGCCCATAGATATATGCAGTTTGACCCGGAAAACTATCCGGTAGCTGACTATAAGTTTACGGCAACCAGTACGCTAGGCATTATTGCTAGAGAATACGAAGTAACTCAGTTGGTGCAGTTGCTTCAAACCATGCAGCAGGACAGCCCGTTGTATCCTGTTCTTATCCAAAGCATTATTGACAACATGAACCTGAGCAACCGCGAAGAGTTGATTGCGGCAATGCAACAGGCTGGACAACCTAATCCACAGGCCCAGCAAATGGCGATGATGGCTCAGCAGACACAGCTGGCCCTTCAGCAGAGCCAGACCAACGCACTTAATGGTCAAGCGGCAGAGTCGCAGGCCAGAGCAGCTAAACTTGCTGTAGAGGCGCGGATAGCGCCTGAAGAGCTTGAGATTGACAAGATCAATGCAATCACCCGAAACCTGAAAGAAGGCGATCAAGAGGACAAAGAGTTTGAGCGCCGATTGAAGGTTGCTGATAGGCTTTTAAAGAAACGACAGCTAGAGGCTAAGCCAACCAATGTTAATGACACCAACGGAAATGAACAAACTGCTAGGCCAAATCAACCAAGCGTTCAAGGATCAGGAAGACAAAATAACATGGCTCCAGAAGCGCTTAGACTCCTTGGAGGAGAAGGTTAATGGCGAAGAAAAAAGATCCAAAGCTGGAGCGCGCGGGCGTAAGCGGGTACAACAAACCGAAGCGAACTCCGAGCCATCCGACCAAGAAGTTTGTAGTAGTAGCGAAGGTGGGCGACAAGACTAAGACCATTCGCTTTGGCGATGCCAAGATGACTATTAAGAAAGACCAGCCCGCTAGGCGAAAGTCTTTCCGGGCTAGGCATAAGTGTGATACAAGCCCCCCGAGCAAGCTGACAGCAAGATATTGGTCTTGTAAAAAGTGGTGATGATATGAAGGTTAAGGCGCCAGAAGGCTATCACTGGATGAAGTCAGGCAAGTCATTTAAGCTGATGAAAGACCCGTCAGGTGGCTATAAGCCGCATAAAGGCGCGTCTAAGTCAGCAAACTTTGAAGTACAAAAAGTCCACAAGGGCAAGTAGGAGGCGGTTATGGGTTACGGAATAGGCGCATACAAGTCAAAGCCAGCCAAGAAGAAGAAAAAAGTTAAGAAAAAGGCAAAAAAGTAATGCCGGCCAAAAAGAAGTCTGGGAGTCCAACGCCTAAGAATAAAGCGCTGTATGCCCGCGTAAAGGCTGAAGCCAAGAAAAAGTTTGACGTATACCCAAGTGCTTACGCCAATGCGTGGTTAGTGCGAGAGTATAAAAAGCGCGGCGGAACGTATGCCTAAGTCAAAGGGCGGGTTAACCAAGTGGTTTAACGAGGAATGGGTCGATATTAAGACGGGCAAGCCTTGTGGCCGTAAAAAGGCTAAAGGCTCAAAACGTCCATACCCAGCCTGCAGACCTAAGAAAGTAGCTGCAAAAATGACAAAGGCAGAGAAAGATGCCGCTAAGGCTAAGAAAACAGGGCCAAAGCGAATAAAATATGCGGTCACTGCATCGGGTCGCAGGCGAAAAACAACAAAGAAGTCTTGACGTTTATTCCGCAAAGATATACAACGCAACTTTGAGATAACCTCATGGCCTCAATGGACAAAGAAGTAGAAGAGTATTACAGCAAATACTTTGACCTGTTTCGGACGGAAGGTTGGAAACAGTTAATCGAAGAGCTAAAACAAAACGCTATGCTTATTAATAGCGTTGAAAACACAAAAGATAGCGAAGACCTGTTTATTCGCAAAGGTCAGCTAAAAGTGTTGGCATATTTGTTGAACTTTGAAAACAATATGGAAACTAGTTTTAACGAGCTAGAAAAAGAAAATGAAGGTATTTGACTTTCGTTGTAAGAATGGTCATATCTTTGAAGAATTTGTAGAAGGCACAACTACAACCAGTAGGTGCGGTTGTGGCGCCAATGCTACAAAAATCGTTTCGGCGACAAGGTGTGTACTAGATGGATCTACCGGAGATTTTCCCGGCAGGCACATGAAGTGGGTACGCGAACACGAAGAAGCCGGGCGACGTGGTAGAGAGGCCCGCCGAGAGGAGGGCTAATTAATGTGTAATCTCCATAACCTTACAAAAGGCGGGGCTATTTAATGATGTCAAGAGCGACACTAATTGATGAGCGTCAGGAAGTAGAGGAAACCGAAACAACAGACGAGTTAATTCACGATTCTGTCGAGACTCCTGAAGAGGAGCAATCTCAAGAATCTAGCGTTCCAGACAAGTATCAAGGTAAATCTGTTGAAGAATTAGTACAGATGCACCAAGAGCTTGAGCGATTTTCAGGCAAGCAAAGCGCTGAAGTCGGGGAAACGCGAAAAGAAGTTAGCGAGCTGCGGAATCTGGTTGATAGCTACATTCAGACACAACTCTCACCGGCACCTGAAACACAGCGGGATGATGACAACAAAGATGATGTTGATTTTTTTGTTGATCCTCAAACAGCTGTAAACCGAGCAATAGACAATCACCCCAAGATTAGGGAAGCCGAGGCTTACACACGGCAGTACAAACAGCAGACAGCGTTAGCGCAATTGAAATCTAGTCATCCTGACATGGAGAGTATTTTGCAGGACACAAAGTTTGCTGAGTGGATCAAGGGGTCGAAAGTCCGAACACAGTTGTTTGTTCAGGCGGATAAGGGCTATGACTACGATGCCGCGAACGAGTTGTTTAATCTCTGGAAGGAGAAGAATCAAGTTGTTCAGCAAACTGCTCAGGCAGAAAGGGTAGCGCGTCAGAGTGCAGTTAAATCAGCCAACACAGGCAATGCTCGCGGAGCAGCTGAAGGGTCAAGGAAGAAAGTTTATCGTCGTGCTGACATTATTAAATTGATGAAGACCGACCCTGACCGTTACAACGCTTTATCTGATGAGATACTAAAAGCATACGCGGAGGGTCGAGTTCGTTAGCCTTAAAGGAGATTTATCATGGCTACAGCAACTTACCCCGGCGCGGCGGGTAATACCGCCCTAACAGAAGCGGCAACTTTTGTACCAGAAATCTGGTCAGACGAAATTATTGCTGCTTATCAGAAAAACTTGAAGATGGCTCCCCTTGTCAAGCGTCTTGCTATGACTGGCAAGAAGGGTGACGTTATTCATATCCCTAAGCCTACTCGTGGCGATGCCAATGCTAAAGCGGCTGACACTGCGGTAACTATCATTGCAAACACCGAGTCAGAGTTGCAGGTTACTATTAACCGGCACTTTGAATACTCACGTCTGATTGAGGACATCGTAGAGGTGCAGGCTCTGTCATCTTTGCGTCAGTTCTACACTGAAGACGCTGGTTATGCTCTGGCTGTGCAGGTTGACAATGACCTTCACGCAGCTGGCACTGGTTTTGGTGACGGTGGCGCTATCGTATTTAGCCCTGCTCCAACTGACTACCAGCACACTGGTTGTTTCTTCAATGATGGTGGTACTACCACTCAGTACACCGACGACACTCTGGTAGCTGGCGACGAGTTCACGGACGCATTTTTCCGTGACATGATCCAGAAGCTGGATGACAACAACGTACCGATGGAAAATCGTAACCTGATTATCCCGCCCGCTACGCGCAACGCTATCATGGGCATCGACCGATATGTGTCTTCTGACTTCGTATCTGGCGGTACTGTTAATAATGGCCTGATCGGCAACCTGTATGGTGTAGACGTTTACGTTTCTGCCAACTGCCGAACCATTGAGTCTGCAGCTGACAACACTGTTGGATCTGTTGACACTCGTGCAGCGCTGCTGTTCCACAACGAAGCTGTTGTGATGGCAGAGCAAATGGCCGTTCGCTCACAGACTCAGTACAAGCAGGAATACCTCTCTACGCTGTACACCGCTGACACCCTGTATGGTGTTCAAGTGTATCGCCCAGAAGCTGGTTTTGTCCTCGCAGTACCGTCTGCGTAAATCCTTCGGGGGCTTCGGCCCCCTTTTACTTAAGCGCCTGTATGCGGGTGTTTAATTAAAATGCAAGCGGATAGGAAAAATTATGTCCAACTATACAAAGTCAACAAACTTTACGGCTAAGGACTCGCTACCTACAGGCGATACCAATAAGGTTATCCGTGGCTCAGAGTTCGATACTGAATTTAGTGCTATTGCTGTAGCTGTTGCTACTAAGTCTGATCTGTCAGCACCTACGTTTACTGGTGAAGCAACCTTTGCTGATCTTACGGCAACAGGCACAGTAAACTTTAGCTCTGCTACAGTTTCTAATTTAGGCGCTGTTACAACCGCTGACATTAACGGCGGCACTATCGACGGTGTAACTATTGGTGGTACAACCCCCGGTGCAGGAACCTTTAGCTCACTGGTAGCAACTACAGCAGATATTAACGCTGGTACTATTGACAACGCGGTTATTGGCGGTTCTACCCCAGCAGCAGGGACGTTTACTGCTGTTGCAGGCACTACAGGTACGTTTTCTGGAGCCGTGTCAGGGACTACAGGCACGTTTTCTGGTGCTGTCACAGGCTCAAACTTAAACATTGCTAACTGGGATACTGCGTACGGCTGGGGCAACCATGCTTCTGCAGGTTACCTAACTAGCGTAGCGTTTTCTGACATTGATGCTAGTGCTATTACTACGTCTAGCGAAACCTTTGTAGATAGCGATACACAGCTTCCTACTAACGCT
>Ga0209929_1000245_pt1 | contig 20867 bp, 31 predicted proteins | sample SalPon2_C_H2O_MG_2_FD_185731 | JGI IMG/M metagenome (GOLD analysis project Ga0209929, IMG submission 185731) | Salt pond water microbial communities from South San Francisco under conditions of wetland restoration - Salt Pond MetaG SF2_C_H2O_MG... ... | reverse complement strand
AGTGACTTTTTTCGTGCTCATATATAGAGTTTTGTTATACATATAATTTTTTTTTACGTTGTTTGTTTTTTGCTAGCTGTTATATGTTATTATTATTACGTTACAAGTAATAAATTAATCTGGAGTTATATATAATGCCTCGTGGGCCATTACCAAAAGACAAAACAAATTTAGTTGGTCATAGGGACAATAATTTAACTATGATTACTGGCGGTCGTAATATGCCTATACCTAAACCTAACTCAAGATGGACATCAAAGACTATTAGATATTGGAAAGCGTATTGGGACAGTGAATTAGCTTCAACAGCACAAGTAGTTGATCTTCCTGCATTTTATAGATTGTTTCAGTATTATGATGAAGCTGAAAGAGCTAATAGAACAATTGCTAGACAAGGTAACGCCGGTTTATTAGCTGAAGGATCAAAAGGGCAAGCTGTCATAAATCCACTTATACAATTAACATTAAAGCTTGAAGAAAAAATATTAAGGCTTGAGCAAGAACTGGGGTTAACACCGCTTGCTAGGCAAAGGCTTGGTATAGCATTTGGTGAAGCTCAAATGGGTTTTCAACAATTGCAACAATTGCTACAAGAAGATAATAAAGAGATAGCTGATCCAAGGTTGAAGCAACTAGAAGAAGAATAATGGACAACATTGAATATATATTGATGTGTGAACAATGTTATAAAATATTTTACAATAAAGACGAAAGCAAAATAATTTGTCACGAATGTGAAGAGGAAGAATGATTACTTTACCAGAAACTACAGGAGATCGAGTAGTTAAATTTATTGAAGGTTTTTGTGTACATGGCGAAGGTGACTTTTATGGAATGCCGTTTAAATTAGATGATTGGCAAAAAAAGATTATTTATGAAATGTATGAATTAAACGATAACGGCCATAGAAAATATAGAGAGGCTATGATCGGTTTGCCAAAAGGAAATGGAAAATCTGCCTTGATTTCCGGATTGGGATTATATGAATTACTCGGGTCAGGAGTTACGTCACCTTTAGTTGCTGTAGCTGCTGCTAGTTATGAACAAGCTAATTTAGTTTTTGGAACTATGAAAACTATGTGCGAAGAAAGTCCTATATTAAATAATATGGTTGAAACATTCCAAAATGAAATACAAGTTAAAAATGGAAGTGGTCGAGCGTATAGAATAGCTGCTAAGGCTGGTACAGCTGATGGAGGTAGAAATAGTTGCAGTATATTTGATGAAGTACACGAATTTAATAATATTAACTTAGAGCGAGTTCATTACGTTTTAGCAAACAATACAGCTAAAAGACGTGATGGAATAGTTGTTAATATATCTACAGCTGGCCATGATCTTGACAGTTTAATGGGTAGACTTTATCAAAGAGGCATGATGAAAGAAGCTGGTAAAGCAGAAGATCCAGAATTTTATTTTAAATGGTATGGTGCTAAAGATATTGATAACCCTAAAGATGAAGAGGTATGGAAAAAAGTAAATCCAGCAATTGAAAATGATTGGTGGCCTATTGAAAATTTACGAAGACGTTTTAAATCACTCCCGGTTAATGAATTTCAAAGATACCATTTAAATCAATGGACAAGAATTGAGGAACAAAGTTGGATTAGTGCAGAACAATGGGATAGTTGCGAAAATAAAGATATGGATCTTTTTCAGGGTGCAGAAACATTTGTAGGAATTGATATGGCTTTACGTCATGATACTTGCGCTGTTACTTATGGCCAAAAAGATGAAAATGGAGTTGTAAGAGTTAAATCACAAATATGGCATCCTCAAGGTGAAAATTATTTAGATGTACAGGAAATAGAAGCGTTTATTGTTAAATTAGCTACTAAATATAAATTAATAGAAGTTGCCTACGATCCAGCGTTTATGGAACGTACAGCTCAAGTACTATTAGACAGAGGAATTAATATGGTTAACTTTCCTCAAACTCATTCAAGAATGATTCCAGCTTGTGGCAATGCTTATGAAATGATAGCTAATAATAAAGTAATTCATGAAGGTGATCCTGAGTTTACGGATCAAGTTTTAAGCGCTGCGCAAAAAGTAACCGATATGGGTTGGCGTTTGAGTAAAGGTAGGTCGAAAAGAAAAATTGATAGTGCTATAGCTATGGTTATGATGTTAGATAGAATTACCGCCCCTGAGCCTAAAGACAATAATCCAGAAGTGGCTATTATAAATTTATGATTAGTGTAATAACAACTATAGTGGAAGTGCTAGGAGCTAGCCTTATAATTTATGGTGTATATACATTTAATACAAGTCTGGCTTTTATTGTAGCTGGAGCATTTTTAATTGTAGGAAGTTATTTAGTTAGTAGATGAGTTTATTTAATAAAAAAGAAAATAGAGATGCAGCCTTAGGCAATTTAGTTGATCTTTTAGCTTTAAGAGAAGGTGGCCTAACAAATAATACTGGAGAAAAAGTTAATGAAATGTCAGCTTTGGGCATTTCAACAGTATTCAGCGCCGTATCTTTAATAGCTGATAGTATATCGTTATTACCCGTTAAAACTTTAAGATATGAGGGTCAAAAAACAATATTTACAGAAAAACCAAAGTTTTTAGAAAAACCAAATATAGGCCTTGATCTTTCTATGTTTTCATTAATTCATCAAACAATAACATCAATGGCAATGCACGGAAATGCGTTTATATTAGTTGATAAAGACAGACAAGGAAGACCTATTCAATTAACACCAGTACACCCCGAAAAAGTTAAGGTAGAAATGTTAAGTGGTGAAAAAGTTTATTATTTGCAAACGGCTAGTAGTAAACAATATGATAGAAAAATAACAAAAAATAATATGCTTCACTTTATTTGGTATAGTTATCCTGGTGATCTTATAGGGGTAAGTCCTTTAAGAACTAATGCAAATACTTATGGGCTTGCGTTAGCTATGGAAAGACATATAAGCCAGTTTTATGGTCAAGGAGGAACTCCTAGTTCAGTATTAGAAACAGATAGAGATTTAACAGCCGAGCAGGCTAAAACATTAAAAGAAACTTGGTTAACAAATCATAATAGAAATAGAAAACCTGCCGTACTAACAGGAGGTTTAAAATGGAAAGCCATAAGCGCTTCAGCAGGGAGTGAGCTTATAGAAGCAAGAAATCAAATAGTACACGAAATAGCTAGAGTGTTTAGAATACCAGCACATTTATTATTATCTAAAGACGGATCAAACGTATATTCAAATATTGAAAGTAATGGCTTAGCTTTTATTCGCCATACACTTTTGCCCTGGATTAGAAGAATTGAAGATGGTTTGTCTTCATTATTACCAGGAAAACAATTTGTAAGACTTGACACAGATGAATATGCAAGAGGAGATCAATTGAGCCGCGTAAGATCATTTCAAGTTGCAATAAGTTCAGGTGTTATGACTCCAAACGAAGCAAGAGCTAAAATGGAGTTAGAGCCTTATGAAGGTGGCGATAAATTTTATATAGGTTTACAAGGTGCTTTAATTGACCCTACATTGCCCGCTCAAGGAGTAGATGAGCATGACCCTACAAATAAATTAAATAATGATAAGTGAAGCAATAGCAGTAAATAATTTAACAGCTACAAAAATTATAAATAGTGTTAATTTTCATCAAGAAGTATATTTTCATAATGAACACGGCTCAGCTGTTTATTTAGGTGGTTCTAACGTAACAACATCAACAGGTTATGAACTTGCTAATAAAGAAAATGTAACAATGAAAATACCGCAAGACAATGAATTATACGCTATTACTGTAAGTGGTACAGGTAATTTACACATAGTAAGGCCAGACTAATGCCATATTCAATTATTCATAATCATCCCGACTGCCCAAAAGAAAGTGGCGAATCTGGTAAAGATCAAGTTGGAGGCCATGCTGTTGTTAAAGATTCCGACAATGAATTAATGGGATGTCATAAAACTCATAAATCAGCAATGGATCAAATAACTGCTTTAAATATAGCAGAAGCCGAAATGAAGTCTAAAGAAAATCAAATTGAACTAAGAGAGGTTGATAGAAAACCCCCTGAGTTTATGAAAAAAAATGCGCAGCGAGGTTTGGACAATATTAGAAAGGCTGGGCCTGGATTAACAGAAAAAACAAAAAGAGAAGCAAGATCTATGGCTGCAGGTGAGCCTATATCAATTTCAAAAATAGTTCGTATAGCCGCTTGGCATAAACGACATATAGTTGACCTTGATCGAAAAAAAACTAGTCCCAATGATCCTGACACCTGGAAATATTCAGACGTAGCATTTTTACTTTGGGGATCCAACCCCTGGACTAATCCTATGCAGGCTGCAGATTGGGCTGATAGAAAAATAGCTCAATTAGTTAAAGAAGGTGAACTTGAGCCTAGAAATGATCCATCAACACCAGCGCCTAAAAAAGATCAAATAAAAGGAAGCGGCAAAAATAAAAAAGGGTCTGCTAGTGGTAAAAAAGGATCAATTAAATTTAGTGAAGGTACAGAAACAGCTATTAAAAACAGAGTTAAAGAACATAACGAAGAAGTGGCTGGAATGGCATCATGGAGAAAATTAAAAACATCATCGGCAAAAGCAGTTGTTAGAAGAGGTTTTGGTGCTTTTAGTTCTTCGCATAGGCCTGGAGTTAGCAGACAAGCTTGGGGTTTAGCTAGATTAAAAGCTTTTAGTTATTTGTTAAAAAATGATAAACCTAAAAATCTAAATTATAGGTCAGATAATGATTTGTTACCAAAAGAACATCCGAGATATACTGCAAAAAAAGAAGAAAAAATGAGCGGTCAGCATATCGATGTGTTCGATCGGGCTGTAGCAATGTCACAAACAATTGAAAAGCTAAAGAGTATTACTAATATAAATAACATGGACAAACAAACTGAAAATAGAAGTTTTACATTTGCAGCAGTTGAAGAAAGAAATAATGACGATAAAAATACGTTATTATTTACAGGCTATGCTTCAGTATTCGATAAGCCTTATGGTGTAAGAGATAGCAAAGGCCAATACAACGAAACAATTAAACAAGGTGCCTTCAAAAAAACATTAAAAGAGCAAGATGATGTAAGATTTTTAGTTAATCATGATGGTATTCCATTAGCTAGAACATCATCCGGAACTTTAAAATTAGAAGAAGATGATTACGGTTTATTTGTTAGAGCAGAACTAGATCCAAATAATCCAACTGTAGCCGAAGTAGCTAGCGCAATGAAGCGCGGAGATTTAAATGAAATGTCTTTTGCTTTTGCAGCAATAAAAGATAATTTTGACAATTCTGGAGAAAATAGAGAAGTAAATGAAGCAAGACTATTCGACGTTAGCGTTGTAACTTATCCTGCAAACCCGTGGGCTGGCGCTAAGTTAAGAGGTGTTGATATAGATAACTTACATAAAGAATTAGTCGAAGCAAGAACTGGTGAACAAGCAAAAGAAATCTTAGAAGGTTTTATTGATAAAGTTGCAGATAGCAATGAAGTTAATAAAAAGCGAAGCAATCCAAAAGTTGAATTATTAAAAATGAAACTTGAAAGAGATGGTATTCGTTAAAGACGTGTAGCCGAGTTTAAAGACCGTATATTATACATCTAACAAGCTCACTCTGCGCAGAAGTATAAGAATAGAAACATAAAGAAGGATAACTACATTGAAAAAATTAATTGAAGCTAGAGATTCAAAAGTAGCTGAATTAGATGGCCTTGTAGCTGAGCTTGATGAAATGGATGCAGGTAAAGAATTTGATACCAAATTTGCGAGATCAAATGAGTTGCATACAGAAGTAAAAGAGCTTAACGATAAAATCGAGGAAGCTAGAGAAGCCGCAGAAACTCTTAAAGCAGTTAAAGAAAGTAGACAAGAGCTTAATGTTGAAGATGAAGACTTAGGCGATAAAGAAGCTATTGTTGAAATCAACGAGCCAAATATGTATAGAAAAGGTGGAGATCACTCTTTCATTGCAGACGCTTGGAGATCAAAACAAGGTGACTATAAAGCACAAGAAAGAATCGGAAGACATCAAGAGCATGAGTCTCGAGATATTGGTACAGGAGCATTCACAGGATTGGTCGTGCCTCAATATTTAGTAGATGAGTTTGCACCTATTGCAAGAGCCGGATCACCATTATATAATGCTGTTCCTAAAAAACCTCTTCCTGAATTCGGAATGAAAGTGGAAGTTTCAAGAATGACAACTGGGTCAACCGCTGCTGAACAAGCAAGCGAAAACTCAGCTGTTTCAGAAACTAACATGGACGATACATTATTAACAGTTAATGTTGATACTGTAGCCGGTCAGCAAGACGTTTCAAGACAAGCTCTTGAAAGAGGTGGACAACCTGGTTTCAGTCTTGAAAACATTATTTTTCAAGATTTAGTTTCAGCATACTATACAAAATTAGATAACTTGATGATCAATGGCTCTGGAAGTTCCGGACAGCCAAAGGGAATTTCTCAAGTTGCAGGAATAAATACAACAACATATACAGACGCAAGTCCAACTGTTGCTGAACTTTATCCTAAGCTTGCAGATGCAGTTCAAGAAATCAATTCAAATAGATTTGCACCAGCAACAGCTATTATTATGCACCCTAGAAGGTGGGGATTCCTCACCGCTGGAGTGGACACAACTAATCGTCCATTAGTGCTACCGGCTGGCAACAATACAGATAATGCTATCGGTGTTGGTGAAGCTGCTGCTTATGGTCAAGTAGTTGGAAGCGTTATGGGATTACCAGTAATCACAGATGCTAACATCAGAACTGACTTAGGCGCTGGAACTGAAGACGCTATTTACATAGTTAAAGCAGATGATATGATTCTTTTTGAAGATGGATTATTCCAACTCAAATTTGAAGAAACTAATGCTGGATCATTAACAACTAAAATGGTTGTTTATGGTTATAGTGCATTTGCTTCTGGCAGGTACCCTGCTGGAATTAGCGCAATATCAGGAACAGGACTTATTGCACCTACTTTCTAAAAAGTAAAATTGGTTTAGGCGGGTCAGGCAACTGATTCGCCTTAAACCTTAAAGGAAAAATTATGGTAAATAAAAAATTAATAGAAGCTTTAAAAAAAGAACTTAAACATTACGAAATCTATGGAAAGGCTGATCGTGCTGAGCAGGTTAAAAAAGCTATTAAAGCAGCAGGTGGAAAAGTTGAAACAAAAACTGCAAAACCTAAAGCTGAAAAAAAAGTAGAAAAGAAAAAGTAATTATGCCTAAAGGTGTTGATTACGGAAAAAAAATGAAAGGTGGCAAAGGTAAGGGCCGCAAAAAAGGGAAATAACCTATGGCAATTACTAATGGCTACTGTACGCAAAATGAGTTAAAAGCATTTGTTGGAATTCCAACAAGTGATAGTGAAGACGATAATCTTTTAGATGATGCTATAAATGCAGCTTCTCGACAAATAGACGCTTTTTGTGGTAGATATTTTTATGCTGACGGATCAGCATCGGCAAGAAAATTTTTTACAGATGATTTATATCGACTTAAAGTTGATGATATATCTACAACTACAGGACTTGTAGTTAAATATGATGATGATGACGATGGAACGTATGAAGTAACTGTTTCATCAAGTGAATATCAAGTTTTGCCTATAAATGGAATTGTTGGAGGTATTACAGGCAATCCATATTATATAATAGAATTAATTAGCGACGGATCAAATGAATGGCCTTTAGATTATTCAAGTAATAGGCCCAGGGCTGAAATTACAGCTAAATGGGGTTACGCGTCAGTGCCTGAGCAAATTAGGCAAGCTTCATTAATGTTAGCAAGTGAATTATTTGCAATGCGAAATGCGCCGCTGGGTGTTGCAGGTGTAGGCGATTTTGGAGTTGTTAATATACAACAAAACAGAGAGATTACTAGAATGATTGCTCCATTTCGTAAAGGCACAGTTTTAGGGGTTGCTTAAATGGCAACAATGTCTGAAATTAGAGATGGTCTTAAAACAACAATAAGCGGAATAAGTGGTTTACGTTGTTATGATGTAATCCCAGACAATGCAATAAATTTTCCAGTTGCAATGTTTATACCTACAAATATTGAATTTGATTTAGCAATGCAACGTGGCACAGATCTTTATACCTTTGATGTTTTAATAGCTGTACAGCGATCTGATGCAAGAACTGCTCAGGATAAATTAGACGCGTTTGTTACTGGAAGTGGTAGTTCAAGTATTAGGCAAATAATATATAATAATCGCACTTTAGGATTAGCTAATACAGATGCTAGAGTAGTTAATATGACAAATTATAGTGCTGACTTTAACTTGAATGGAATTGATGGAATCGGCGCTAATTTAGAAATACAAGTTTATACAAAAGGATCAAGCTAATGGCTAAATATAAAATAATTGGTAATAAAAAAGTTATGGATAAAGCTAAAGGTGATACGATAACTATTGACGATGAAAATATTGCAAAATCATTAATTAAGGGTGGCCATATAATCCCTACTACAATTAAAAGAAAGCGTGCTCGTAAAAAAGATGGCACTTTTATAAAAGATGATAAATCAACGCCAGATGTAAATGAGGCGTGGGAGAAATAATGGCAAAGTTTGTATTTAATGATGGTAAAGTATTTTCAGGCGGATATGACCTGAGCAGCCACGTAACATCTGTTAATCTTGAAATAAACGCTGAAGAATTAGATTCAACAACTATTAACTCAGGTGGATTCAGAGAAAAGCTAGGCGGGTTAAAAGATAGTTCATTACAAATAGATGGTTTTTATGAAGCAGGATCCAATAAGCCAGATGCTTTGCTAGGTGCTTCAATAGGAAATGAATTAATTGTTACTACTGTTCCAGATGCTGGAGTAGGAAATATTGCATATTTTATGAAATCAAGATTATTTGATTATTCAATATTAGGTGAGGTTGGAGGCTTAGCTCCGTTTACTATAAGCAAAAGCCAATCGTCCGATAAAGTTGTTAGAGGAACTATTCAATTAGATGGCGCATTAACAGCTTCAGGTAATTCAACAGGCACCCAGCTTGGAGCTGTTGCCGCCGATGAAAAAGCGTACGCAGCAATTCATTGCTATGCAGTTTCAGGTACGTCGACTCCAACTATTACTTTTAAATTACAATCAGATGATAATGCAAGCTTTACAAGTCCAACTGATCGAATTACTTTTACAGGAATTACAGCTATAGGGGCAGATTTTCAAAGCGTTGCCGGCGCTGTAAGTGATGATTACTGGCGTTTGAATTATACTATAACTGGAACAAGTCCAAGCTTTTCAATTCATGCTGCAATCGGTATTGAATAAAAATATTTAAAAACATTACGCATTTAAAATAATTTATGTTATAATTATATTATAAGCTAAACAAACGGAGGACTAATAAAATGCAAAAATTTAAAGGAGTAGTAAAGGTACCTGGATCAGATATTAAAACTATTAATATTGAGGCAATTTCACGAGCAAAAGCTACAGCTGAAATGCGCACAAACTTAAAAGATTTTCAAAAAGCTAATGTTGAAGTTAGACTTTATGAAATTCACAGATCAGATGTTGATTTAATTGTTAGATGGAAAATTGATAGCAATTTAATTATTTCTGAAAAATTTACTATATAAACAAAAGGAGGGCTATGAAAGTAAATCCTGGTTATACAGATTCAAATTCTGTTGAGTGGTATACGCCTAAAAGTGTATTTAATGAATTAGGTGTTATATTTGATTTAGATCCAGCTAGCAGTGAAAAAGCTAATAACGTTCCTGCTAAAAAGATTTATACATTTAAAGACAATGGACTAGAACAGAAATGGGAGGGTTTTGTTTGGTTAAATCCGCCTTATTCCAGAAATATGGATCCGTGGTTAAAAAAGTTTATAGAGCATGGAAATGGTGTAATGTTATTGTTTGCAAGAACAGATACAAAATGGTTTCATGAAATAATTTGTAAAGCTGACGCAATTGTTTTAAAAAAAGGAAGAGTAGCTTTTGAATTAGAAGGGCAAGAGGGCCGAGGCAAAGCAATTGCGCCTAATATGTTTATAGCATGTGGAGACAAAGGAGTTGAAGCTATTAAAAACATAGAAGGTTTATTTATTAATTTAAAATAACTAAAAAAAAACGGAGGACAAAATGAAAAATAAAGATCAAGTTAGGCAAGATCAAGATAAGTTACATAATTTATTAGGAGATACAGAAGTTACTTTTAGATTATATAATAAAGATGGCACTGAAAGCAAATTAAAATTATGTTGGAGTAGTTTTACAGTAAGTCAAAAACGCGAGCCTAAACCAAAAGTTAATCCTGATTTTCATGATTATCTTGATTTAGAATTTGTATTAAGAAAAGAATAAAACGTACAACCCCCGTTTACGTACCGGAAAGCCCCTCTAGCAGCAAGAGGGGTTTTCCATTTAATAACGTATAAACTTATATTTCATTATTCATATTTAAAATAAAGATATTGAAAGGAGTTTATTTTGGCAAAATTTGTTTTGACAGATGCAAGCGTAACATTGAACAGCGTTGATTTAAGTGATCATGTTGCTTCAGTTACTTTAGACATTACAGCTGATGAAATTATGACAACTAGTATGGGAGAAACCTTCCAGTCCAGAACAGGGGGCCTTAAGACAGGTACTCTTTCCGTCGAGTTTCAACAAGATTTTGCGGCTAGTGAAGTTGACGCTACACTTTGGCCTTTACTTGGAACAACTACAGCTTTTGTAGTAAAACCAACAAGCGGCTCAGTTAGTGCTACTAATCCATCTTATAGTGGATCAGTTTTAGTTAATCAACACATTCCAGTTGCAAATGCAGTAGGAGAACTTGCTACAATGTCAGTTTCATTTCCTACCTCTGGAACTATTACCCGCGCGACTTCGTAATGGGTAATATGGTAGTCGTGATGAGCGACGGCACCAAACTTGAAGTTAAGATTAAACCTGGGGATATTGTTAAATTTGAGCGTAAATTTGACATACCAATTTCAAGGTTAAATGATGAGCAGCGATATGAATGGCTTTTATATTTAGCATGGCTTGCCTCTAAAAGAAATGGTGTTACTGAAGATTATGATGCTTGGGTTGATAAAGTTGAAGACCTAGACATTACTGGATCAAGTGATAATTTAAAAGCATAAACGGATTTATTGATTTAATTGCTGCTATAGCAGTTGAAACTGGAATAGATCCGAATGCTTTAATGAATATCGAAATGGAAATGTTTGATGCAATTGTTAAAGTTATAAATAAAAAATACGAAAGTTGATATGGTAAAAATAGCTGGTGAATTTACAATTGATAACTCTGAGTTAATAGAGTTAAGAAAAGACATTAAAAAATATGGCGATACAGAAGTTTTAAAAGTATTGTCTAAGTTTCATAGAGAACTTGCAAAAGAACAGTTATCAGAAATAAGAGCATTAGCTAAAAAACAAAGAATTCCTAAAGCTAGAGCTTCGGCTACTGGCTACACAGCTTCAGGTACACGTACAGAAGCAAAGATTAATATTAAAAGTAATGATAGAAAGCCGGCTACATTTTCTATGGAGTTTGGTCGCCGTTATATGTATGTACCCACTAAAAATGGTAAAACAAGAGCTGTGACTAGAGGCGAAGTTGGCAACCTAAGATATTCACGACCTGGAGCAGACTTTCCTTATAAAAAATGGATCGGTCATAGATTTACAGCAGGTGACAGTACATTTTCACAATTTGGTAAAAAAGGTTATGTTGCCGGTAAAACTTTAGATAAAAATCAAAACAAGATAGCTGAAACATATTCTGATCGTATGTATGACGCATTAGTGAAGGCAATTAAATAATGGCAGCAGAAAAAAAAGTTTCGATAGCAATTATAGGTAAAACTAAAAATTTTACTGATAGCTTAACAAGATCACAAAAAGCTATGAGTAAATTTAGTTCTGTAGCTGGTACGTTAGGTAAAGCTACGGTTGCAGGTTTAGGTGTTGCCTCAATTGCTGCAGTTACATTAGGTAAAGATTTAGTTAACTTAGGATCAGACGCTAATGAAGCACGATCCGCTTTTGAAACTACATTTGGAGAAAGTGTACCAAAGTTATCTGGTTTTGTTGATGAATTTGCAAATAAAGCTGGTTTAGCAGCTTTTGAATTAGAGGGCCTATTAACTCAATCAGGTGCTATTCTTCAGGGTATTGAATTTACAGGAGAAGCTTCTGCAGATTTATCAACAAAGTTAGCAACTCTTGCCGGAGACGTAGCTTCATTTAGCAACGTTCAGGGAGGCGCGGAACCAGTTATGCAAGCTTTCACTAAAGCTTTGCTCGGTGAGAGAGAATCACTTAAAACTTATGGAATCGCGATAATGGAAGCAGACGTACAAACAAAAGCATTCGAAATGACTGGCAAAAGTTCAGCAAAAGAACTTACTAAGCAAGAAAAAGCTTTAGCAACCTACGAATTGCTATTAGAAAAAACAACTGTACAACAGGGCGATCTTAATAGAACGCAGGAAAGTTTTGCTAACAAGTCAAGAGCTGCACAAGCTAAATTAAAAGATTTAAAAGTTACAATGGGCGCAGAGTTGTTACCGGTTGTTGAAGAAATGCTTCCTGTTTTTGTTAATTTAATTGAGGAAATTGGTCCTCACTTAATTGACGCAATAAAAGCAGTAGCTCCATTTATAGCAGTTGTTGGAGAGCTATTAGGGGCTTTAGCTCCGCCTATAATAGCTATCGTAACTTTATTATTAACTTTATTAGCGCCAGCATTTAAAAAGCTAACTGAAATGGTTGATAAGTTTTTAGCACCATTTTTTACAAACTTGCCTAAAAACTTTGAAAATATGATTAATAGAATAATTAATAGTTTAAATAGTTTTATTAGAACTATTAATGGTTTTGTTGATAGAGTTGCCGGTGTATTAGGGAAAATAGGTGTAAATATTAATTTGCCTAAACTTTCTGAAATTAAAAATGTTTCTTTAGGTTTTGCAGAAAAAGAAGTTAAAAGATTAACACCTGAAGAAACTATTGATCCAGCAAAAACAATAGATCAATTAACTTCAAATGCTGCAAGTACTTCTGCAGCGTTATTAAGTCCAAGCGCTGGTTTAACTGTAAACTTTAATAATCAAGTAAACAATCCTGATCAAGTTATTAATGCACTTAATAATTATACAAATAAAAATGGACCTCTTAATAGAGTACTAACAATAGTCTAATGGCGCAACCAACAGTTAGAGTTAGGGTAGGATTTACGCCAAACGAATTTACTTTAGATGATTTAGTAAGAGGTGTTTTAGGATCAGGTGAATTAGGCGGCGCGGTAAGTTTAACTGATGTTACTGCTGACGTACAAAGCGTAACTATTTCAAGAGGTCGATCAAGAGAGTTAGCTACATTTAGTACAGGAAGCTGCAACGTTCAATTATTAAATAATTCAAGAAAGTATGAAAATACAAATACAGCTAGTCCCTATAGTCCGGGTATTGAGCCAATGATTGCTTTACATGTTGATGCAACAACAGATGGTGGAAGTAGCTATAAAGATTTATTTGTTGGTTTTGTTACAGATATTAATTTAACTTATCCCGATCAAGGCAACTCGTTTGCTAATTTTCAAGCATCAGATGCTTTTATGAAAATAGCTAATACATCTTTAATTAATGCTTCATTTTCAAGTTTAACAAGTGGCAATTTAATTAATGCTGTTTTAGATAATACAAATGTTAAGTTTGGTACAAATAGGAATATAGATACAGGTATTTCAACAATGCAAGCATTAAGCAGCATTTCTGAAAATACATTAAGTGTTTTACAAAATATTGAACGATCAGAAAATGGTTTATTATTTATTTCTAAAGATGGTAAATTAACTTTTAAATCTAGGCACGCTACTTTTCCTAGTACTCCAGATGCAACATTTTCAGATGACGGATCAGATGTTCCATATATTAGAGTTGATTATATTAATGATGACAACGAAATTTACAATGTTATTTCTTTAAATAGAATTGGCGGATCAACACAAACAGTTGAAAGTGTTGGATCACAAGGTAAATATTTAATTAGAACTTTAAGCCGAGATAATCTTTATAACGATAATGATTCAGAAGTTAAAGATGCTGCCGAATTTTTGCTTGGAAAGTTTAAAGATGCGTTAATCAGATTTGATAATTTAATTGTAGATTTAACTGAAGCTACTACAAGTAATCAAAATACAATACTTGATCGTGAAGTAGGAGATATTGTTAAAGTTGAATTAACACCCCCTGGAAGTGGATCTCCAAGCCAAATAACATCTAATGAAATAATAGATAGTATAAGCTACAACATTACGCCTGATTTGTTTAGTTGCTCTTATAAGCTATCAAATGCAGATACGCAAGCTTTTATGAGGTTAGACAATACTTTATTTGGTATTTTAGATTCTGATAAGCTTGGGTATTAATAACTTATAATGAAGTTCATAAAAGTAAAAGGATAAAATAAAAACATGGCAAACGGATTTAAAATATTTGGTGTAGGTGAAGTATTAACTGCAGCAGACGTAAATGATTACTTTATGGAACAAGTTGTTGCTATTTTTGCAGATAGTACAGCAAGGGACGCACAAATAACAAGTCCAATAGAGGGACAGTTTTGCTTTTTAGCAGATACCAACGAATTACAATTTTATAATGGAGCAGCGTGGACAGGTTATATTGGCGACGGCGATATAACAGGTGTTACGGCAGGTACAAATTTATCAGGTGGTGGAACATCAGGTGCAGTAACATTAAACCTAAATATAGACGCAGAAGTAGATTTTAATGACCAAACAGCTAAAGAGATAGTATTAAAAGACTATTCAGAAACAGATGTAGCAGTAACAAGCACATCAGGTGTTATAGCCATAGATATGGATAATGGAAACACAGGAAGCATTACTCTTACAGAAAATATTACAGACATAGATTTTACTAATGTTCCTGCCAGTGGTGTTTCTACATTCACTTTACAAATCACACAAGATAGCACAGATAGAACAGTTGCAATTAATGCAGTAACTGTAAATGGTGGTGGAGATGTAACTGCAAAAACAGCAGGTGGTGCAGGGTACACAATGAGTACAGGATCAGGTGCAATAGACTTAGTAACATTTTTATTTTTAGATGCAGGTACACCACTACTTAATGCACTACAAAATTTTAGTTAGGAGTTAGCTTATGCCATTAGGTGCAGCAAGATTTGGACTTCTTGGAGGAGTTGCAGATTTAGGTAAATTAGAATTAATTGAAACTCAAACTGTATCTACTTCTGTTGCAAGTGTTGATTTTACTTCAATAGATGGTAGTAATTATGATGTGCATTTTTTAACTGTTAATAATTTATTATTTTCTGATGCAAGTGGTAATGAATATTTATCTTCTCAATTATATGAAAGTGGAGTTTTAGAAACTGCAAGTGTTTATCAATATGCACAACAATATGGAACATCTAGTGGTAGTAATGGAGAACAAAGAAGCACAGGAACTGCAACACCTGTTATTTCTATTCAAGCAGGTAGCACAACAAATTTTACAACTAATGGATATTTATATTACTACAATCTTAACAGTTCAAGTAAATACAGTTTTTCAACTTTTCATATTACTCAAATGGCAAGTGGTGGATTTGGTGCAAGTTATGGATTTGGAAGTTTTGTGTTGCCACAAGCAAGTACTGTTGATGGAATAAGAATTAGAAGTGGTAATACTGCAAATATGACACAAGGCACATTATCCCTATATGGAATTGCAGAGAGTTAGATTATGGCAGGTAATTTAGAATTAATTGATAAAACAGAAATAACTTCTAGTGTTTCAAGTGTTGATATAACAGATGTATTTTCAGCTAAATATGATGTTTATAAAATTGTAACTAATGGTATTGAGGACACAACAAATACACCTAGTTTGCAAATTAGATTTATTAACTCTAGTGGAAGTGTTGTAAGTGCAAGTAATTATGACTATGCCTATTTAAATATGAGAACTGAAGCAGGTTTTAGTGAAAATAATGCAACTAATGAAACTTATATTAGAGGTATTTTTGCTTTTTCAAGTGCAACTGATACACAGGGAAGTGTAGCTTATATATTCAATCCTTATTCATCTAGCAGTTATACTTTTTCTTTATATCAAATGAGTTCTGTAAATACAACACTTAGGTCTACAAAAGGAATTGGTGTTTTAAAACAAAGTGTAAGTATGACAGGATTTCAATTATTTGATATAGATAACACAGATTTCTCAGAGGGTGTTATAAAAACTTATGGATTGGCTAGTAATTAGGAGTTAAATAATGGCAGGTAGCTTAATAAAAATAGATGAAGAAATAGTTACATCAGCAGTTAATTCAATTTCATTAACAGGTATTGATAGCACTTATGATGTTTATATGGTTGCATATCATTCTACAAATGCAGATGCTACACTTGGTTTAACACTTAGAGTTTTAGAAAGTGGTACACCAAATACAAGTGCAAATTATGATTTTGCTTATAAAATATTATTAAATAATTCAAGTTTTGTTAATCAAGCAGGAACTAATAATACTTCTCTAAGTCCAGATAGTGTAACAACAAGTTCTTTATACAAAGGACAGGCATTAATTTATATTTACAATGCAAACAATAGTGGAGAATATACATTTTTCACTATTGAACAGGGAAAATCCACAGGTGTTAATGCTATGGAAGGTAAACAAGGTGGTGGAGTATTTACAGTTGCAAGTTCTGTAAATGGTGTACAAATTGGAGTTGTTAATAATCCCTCTAATAATTTAACAGGTGGAACATTCACTTTATATGGTTTAGCTAAGTAAAAGTATGGTAAGATAGGAGAGATATGACATTAGAGGAATTTAAAACAGAATGTAGATCAGAACTTCAAGCTCTTAGAGATGGAGATGGTATTTACAAGCAGGTTAATAATGAAAGATTGCCAATATCAGATGATGATTTTGAGCAAATGGTTATTGATTGTGCTAATTCTAAATTTAATGAACAACAATTTGGTTATATAGAAGCTAGGCAAGAGGCTTATGGTTCTGTACAAGACCAACTAGATATGCAGTACTGGGATGGTGTCAATGGTACAACTACCTGGGCTGATCACATTGCACAAGTAAAATCTGATAACCCTAAACCTTAGTAATTGACTAAGCTACAAGAAATGCGTTTAATCGCATTAGATCGTGCAAATAACAGGTGCGAATGGCCAGAGTGTATTAATTACAATCAAAAACTTGAATTAGCGCACATTCATGGAATTGGAATGGGTGGTAATAAACAACGTAAATATGATATTGAAAATGTAGCAATGCTATGTAAATTGCATCACGACATTTATGATGGTCGTAATGTTGGATCATTAGCTAGTAAAGAGCGCAAGCTTTTGCTATTTAGTTATTTAAATTATTCAAGAAATAGCTAAAACTGTCATTTTTTATGTTTATAATAATTATATAAACAGGAGGCCAATATGACACTTAAAAAGTTTGCCAATAGTTATAATTCTAATTTAACAGGTAAATCGGCTTTTTTACAAAAACATCCTAAGCTATTACTAGAAGCTAAAAGGTTAGTTAAAGAAGCAGAAGATCTAAATATGAGCGATACAGCTTTAGCTATTTATATGGTTGAAAATTATAAAGAATTAAATAAACATTCGCATAATACTGTTAGAAGATGGTTTAAAGATCTTCGACTAGGTTTATATGAGTGATTTAGAAAAGTTTAAAAAAACCTATAGTGATAAAGCACCGCGTAAAAGAAAAAATAAAATAGAACATCCTCCTAAATTTAAACCTGGATATAAATATAGTGAAGTAACTAAATCGGGTGAAATAGTTTCTGAACCTCAAACAACTAATAAAATAAATTGGAAAGAGCAGCTATATGATTATTTTGGAGAAGAAGCTGAAAATTATTCAGTAGTTCCAGGAACTGCAGAGATCAGGTATTGGGATGCAAATATGGGTGCTGGCGAAGTGCAGCGCTTTTATTACTTTAAAGCAAAGATCGTTTCAAATAAAAACTATATGGCAGATAGTGATTTTAAATTATTATTAAAAGAAGCTAAAGCTAAAAAACCTGCAGCAAAAATTAATAAAGCAATAGGCCAAACGTTTGTAGTAGCGTTAAGCGATTGGCAAATAGGAAAAAAAGGGACAACTGAAACTGTAGAAAGATTTTCTGCAGCTATACCTAAAATTATAAATGAAATAAAACAACTTAAAAAAACTAAAAATATTGATCGTGTTTTATTTGCTGGGTTAGGTGATATAGTTGAAGGATGTTCAGATTTTTATGCTATGCAAGAATTCGAAGTTGAGTTAGATTATCGTCAACAACAAAAAGTTGCTAGACGTATGGCCTATAGTTTGATTACACAATTAATGCCGCTATTTAAAGAGGGTCTAGTTGCATTTATAGGTGGAAATCATGGCGAATCCCGTCGCAATGGAAAAGCGTTTACTTCTTTTGGGGATAATCGTGATGTTCAATTAAGTGAAGAGCTATACGAAATATTTAATGAATCGCCTGCTTACAAAGATAAATTAAAATTTATTATACCTGAAAATAAATTAAGCTTAACTTTTGATATATCAGGAATTACACTTTGCTTAGTACACGGGCATCAAATGCGCGGCGGATCCAATGCTCAAGCTAAAGCAAAAAAATGGCTTGCTGATCAATCATTAAGCAGGAATGCAATTGCCGATGCTGATATTTTATTAATGGGACATTATCATTTTTTCTCAGCTTATGAAACTTCTTCAAGATTAATTGTACAAGCGCCAACTTTAGATAGCGGATCACAATGGTTTGAATCAACAGCGGGCGATGCAAGCAATCCTGGAATATTAACTATGGTTATAGGTGGAGATAACAAATGGAGCAATATCAATGTTATTAGATAGTATAATATAAAATATGAAGTTAGATGTAGTAAGAACTCAATTTGGTAAAGATGCTACTAACGGTATGCTATTTGTTGATGGTGTATTTGAATGTTTTACTTTAGAAGATGAAGTAAGAGACGTTAAAGTTATGTCTGAAACAGCAATTCCTTTAGGCGAATACGAAATAAAATTTCGAAATGTTGGGGGCTTTGATACAAAATATAAAGCTAGATATGGATCTACATTTCATAAAGGAATGTTAGAGTTACAAGACGTACCAAATTTTAAATATATTCTTATACATACCGGAAATACGGATCAGCATACCGCGGGATGTCTCCTGATAGGAGAAACTCAGCAGGACTTAGATAAAGGAAAAGATGGTTTCGTAGGTGGATCAGGTGATGCTTATAAAAAGTTTTATCCAAAAGTAAGAGATGCTTTAATTAATAAAGAAAAAGTAACAATTAAATATTCAAATATAAATTTATTAGGTTTATCAAATAAAACAACTGAAGACGTAGTTTTAACAAATACAGTTGATCAAAAGTATGACAAAATTATTTCAGAGTTAAATATTATAAAGGCGCTTCAATTAAATAAAATACAGTAGAGGTTATTTGAAAATTAGCTGCAGAGTATGCAAAGAATATCTTAAAATTTTTAATAAATATTTTAGATGCATGAATGAAAAATGCACTAATTATAAAGTAAAACAAATATCAACTAGGTAACCTGCTTTTAGTTTAACATTACAATTATATTGAAAGGAATACAATATTGACTAATCAAAAAAAAGACTGGAAAGCATATTGGAAATTTATGTTTGCAAAAGCTTTTCGTACCGGTTTGCAATCAGCAATATCTTTATATTTAGCTAACAGCACAGGAATTATAGACGCTGAGCTATTTCAACTATTATCTGTAGCTTTTTTAAGTTCAAGTATTACGGTTTTACAGCACGCTTTAGAACAGTATAAACCAAAAGAAACTTTTTAAAATATCAAAATATTTATGCCTATTTTTAATATGGTAATATTGCTATATGTCAAATGAAAAAACTAATGGCTTATCCGCTAAAGAATTAAGTTTATTAATTTTAGAAGGTCAAGAAAAGTTAAATGATCGCATAGATCTATTACATGAGAAAGTTAATCAAAAAATATCAAAAGCCGAATTAAGTGGCTGGTTAGTTGCTGTTTCGGCGTTAGTGGTGCTTATTCAAGCAGTAATGTAGTGCTAAAAAAAATATTAAGCCTTTGCGGCGCTATGTTTTTAATAATGCCATTTCCTATGGTATTTGCTTACCACGTTCCGACACAAGCACCTAGTAACTTAACTCTTACTGTTGACTATGAAAATGGTACAGTTAAAGCAGATTGGGACGCATCGGATCAAGCAGAAGATTATCCAGCCGAACGTTATGCTATTGGTTTTGGTTTAAGTGATGACGGAAGTATGCCATACGGAATTGCAACAGGTAATGTTGGCGACAGTAACGCACTTAATACTGAATATACATTTACTGCTGGTTATTTAAATGCAGTTTTTAATGAAGCTCACGGTTTATTTCACGTAAAAATTAGGTCAGACAACGATACTAATGCAAGTTATTCTGATTGGACACCAACCGTAAGTGTTACAATACAAAACAAACCTGCTTCGGTTAACTTATCTTCTTACGATATGAATAGAGAAGACGGAATAAAGTTTGAGTGGTCAGCTTCTACAAATGGTTTTATTACTGCTAGTACTTACAAAATGTATTACAAACTCTCTAATGCAAGTGAATGGACATTAAAAGGACAACAATCAAATACAGATTATGTTTTGGCTTGGAGTGATTTAACAAATAATACTTATAATTTTATGTTATCTGCCTGTGGTAGTGAAAACGATTGTAACGATAGCAATACTTTAACTATTGATGTTGTAACTTATGTAGCACCAACAACAACTACAACTACAACTACAACTACAACTACTATTCCGCCTAAG
>Ga0209929_1000244_pt1 | contig 20873 bp, 43 predicted proteins | sample SalPon2_C_H2O_MG_2_FD_185731 | JGI IMG/M metagenome (GOLD analysis project Ga0209929, IMG submission 185731) | Salt pond water microbial communities from South San Francisco under conditions of wetland restoration - Salt Pond MetaG SF2_C_H2O_MG... ... | reverse complement strand
AAATTTGTATGGGGGGTATAGATACTTATTGGGCCACAGGGTTGTGTATTATATAGTACCTATACCTACCCACATCTTAATATACAGACTTATGTAATAGTTGTATTGTAGTTAACAGTGAAGTATTCACCTTTAGGGAAATCCCATAACTTCATTATCTCTGCTACTCTAAAACCACCTTCGCTAGGTTCAAGGTTGCCTGTAAAGATTGCGTCAAATACATACTTAATAAATAATGTAGATGGCTTACCTTTGACAAAGCCTTTGCCCCCTCTAGTTTGAGACATAGACATTAGGGTATCTAAATATTGTAGGGTTCTTTCAGTCACACGACCACCCCTATCTCTTTTAAGAGACATAATTACACTCTCAACATCTTGATAAAGTGTTTTATTTCTCTCAACATTTACTCTTCTTGATGCAAACTCTGCACCATCTTGAAGCAAACTTGAAAGATTATGTGTCGATTCTATCTTAATTTCTTTAGTTTCTTTGTTAAGGTAGGCAGAAATCCACACTTCTGCACCATTTTTTGTGAAACCTAGAAACCTTTTACCACCAAACTCAGTAGCTTTTATAGCGTTTTCTTCAAAAGCTTCTTGTCTTGTTTGAGTTACTGTATTCATATTATCCTTTCTAATAATAAAAAAGTTATAGATACTTACTTATTTCTCACTTGCGTGAGCTTTATGTTTCAGCATCTATAACTTCACTATTAATAGTGCCACATCTTTCTCTAAATGTCAAGCTCTTTTTCAAAAAAATTATAAGAATCAAAGTGATATGTTTGATGTTTACTAAACATTCTATGGCCTTTTGGTAAAATATCGTAGTCTTCTACTGCCATAATGTCGCTTGCTACCTTTGGATAACCGTTTCGAAGTAGCCACATATAAGACTTTAACCTTGTCCAACCTGCTCTAATTAGTACATTATCTTCATTTACCCCGTAGTTTTTTGCTCTAAAAACACCACGATTAAATACTTCTAAGCATTGGTCTAAGCTTGCCTTCTTTCCGGGAACCCCTGCAAATCTGTTGTTATGGTTCTCAACTCTTCTTAAAATCAACTTATAAGCTATCTCTTTATTCATTATTACCAAACTTTTTCCCATCTTCATATGGATACCAAGCTTTAGAATATTGCCACTTATCTATTTCTTTAATAACAAATACTGTGTCAGCAAGTAGTAGCTCTACCTCTCTACTACCCATACCTAATTCATCTTGTAAATTCTTAGGTGTCATACCAAATTCATTAACTAACTTTTTAGCAATCTTTGACATTGCCTCTGCCTCGTGAACACCTTTAGCTCTGTTGATTCTGATAGTAAGTAGCATTGCTTCTCTGTCGTCAATGTCCATAACCACACAAGGAACTCTTCCACTGTAAAGCTTATATAGCTCCTTGCTATCTTGTGCTAATCGCCACCTATGAAAACCATCAATAATAATATTGTTCTTGCTGATTAGTATTGGTTGTATCCAACCAAATCTTTGAATGTTTAGTGCTAAGATGCCAAACTCTGCATTAAGAACTCTATTAGGGTTGTAATCATTTGGATTTAATTCTGCAGCTAATTTCCAAACTACTTTACTAATAGGTTGCTCATCAAATATATTCATTTAATTTGGTCCCCACACATCTTACAATAAACACCATCATTGTCTTTAACTGTTGAACTTGTTGTTCTGTAAACAAATCCATCGTGCTTGCAGCTTTTGTCGTTCATTTATTCCTCCTCGTAATCAAACCTACTATCGTGAGTAGGTGCTTCTATAAAAATAGGTGCATTCTCACTAGGCATCGCTTTGACTTCGGGTATTAGCTTTTCATCAAAGAATGCTTCTGCATCATTAATCATTAGGCTTACCATTTTCTCTTCATTACCCTCTGTTCTTTCGTGTAATGTATCTAAGTATCCCGGTGTATTTTTAAGGTTCTCTATGATGCTACCCATCACTAAATTAGTATGGTAAACAGCCACGGATTTTCCGTGTATGCTTGTAGTATGGCCCATATATGCCTCTTCGTACTCTGTGTACACAATTGCATCTTTATTTGCCTCTAACAAGTCCCAATAATAATCATCCATTATTTCAAACCTATCCATTGAAGTTCTATTAAGTCAGCTTCTTCATAGTCTGCTTTTAAACCTTCTGTGTTTACTGTTATGCAAAGAGATTTACCGTTTAGTATTCCTCTTATCTCGATTTCTTCTTCGTTATTTCTATCTAAAGAACTAAATATAAACATTACTTTCTCCTATTTTTATTAATCTTTGGCTTTTTTCTGCCATACTTCTGCTTAATCTCAGCAGTAGTCATTGGATATATGTCACCGTGAATGATTTTTCCTGTAACAAAATGCTTTAACACCCATTCTGCTGTTCCACCGGGTAAATATCTTTCTGGTTGTGTCTCTGTAAGTCTCTTAACTGACTTCCATTTCTCCATCATACGGCCATACACGGAATCTTCGGGGTCAACATTAGCCTGTATCCACTGCTTAACACCTTCCATATCTTTTCCGTACTGTTCGTAGATATGTTTATTACTTATAGTTCCTTTATATCTCTCGTGTGCTCTTACTTCGGGAAATATTTCAGTAAGTCTGTTGTAAAAGTCGGGGTCCATTTGTGCCCACTTATCTATTGTCTTCATTGATTCTGCTATTAAAGGTGGGGCAACTCTTAAGCCATCACCACTCCAAAGCTGTTGTTCATACCAAGCTGAGTATCTCAAATCATTATCATAAAAGTATTTAAATACATCGTTTTCCATCCAATCATAAATAGGTTTAGCTAGTCTAACGTGGTCTAAACTTGAGCTAACGATGTAGTTGTCGTGTATCTTGTTAACTACAGAACGATACCTTACTAAACTTTCTTCTGCTCTGATGCCATTTATAATAGCTACTTTACCTTTGGGGTATCTGCTAGCAACTATGCCATCGTATCCGTGTCTTCCTAGTACTTCTGTTCTATCGTTTAAAGTTTCTGCCCATTCGGGTTTAGGTCTTAACCATTCTCTATTCGGGTCCCAATAAGTTATTTGAGTTGTGTTACCTAGACAAAAGAATGAACCGTGCTTAGGTAAGGCGTACCAAGTCATATTGCACCACTTTTGGTCAAAGTAATGCTTTATATTATCAAGTATTAATGGTGGATTTAGCTCTTCATCTCTATGGTGAGCGTCAATTGAGTCTAATCCTCTTTCTTGAGCCACTTCCCAAACGAGGTTAAGGATAACGGTTGAGTCTTTACCGCCACTATAAGCAACATTAATATTGTCGTGAGTGTCATAAATATGGTGTATACGTTTTTTCGCTTCTTCATAAACGTTATCTAATATGAATTTCTTTTGCCTAGCCATTTTCTAGCTTAGATTTCTCTCTTCTTAGTTTCTCTATGGCCTCTTCAAATTGACTCATACCTTGTTGCCATTGCACATACTGTTCTGTCTGTGCCTTAAATCTGTTTGGTTCAGACATTGCATAGCTAAAGTGTTGTATCTCTAGTTCGGTAAGTTGACCATTGAGTATCTCTATCTTTTTGTCTTTATCTAATATGTGATATTCAAATTCAGACATCTAATCTCCTAAACATATTTCTATATGTTGATAAAATCTTTCACCTATGGTTTCCCCGTCATAGTTTTTCTTTAACCAACTAACAAATTCAAAGAACATAGCTTGTTGAGTTTCATCATCAAACACAATTTCATAGGATGGTTTACCCATTGGTAAGCCTTTATCAATTCCATCGCCGACTTTTGCTTCCATATCGTCGTACATTTGCTGTATGTCTCCCTCATCAAAACCTGTACCCTCTAGTGTGCTGTTCTTAGCTAGCTGTTCAAGCTCCTCTAATAACTTAGGTGTATCCCAACCACCAAGCTCTACTAATCTGTTATCAGCTAATAAGTATGCTTGTGCCTCTTCATCGCTCTTAAACTCTACTGGAGTAATAGGAACTAACCATTCTCCGTCTTCATCTACAACAATGTTTTCGGGTGGTGCTTCACCAAATTGTTTTTTCTGTCTAAGTGTCTCTAATCTACCGTGACCTGCGACAAGTTTGCCTGTAGTTTTATTTTCTATTAAGGCATTCAAGAACTGAAATCTATTAAAAGACTGGTGGAGTCCTCCAATGTCGTGGTCTTTTGGGTTATTCTCTGCTGTCTCTAATTCAGACATCTTCTTGTATATTATTTCTAATTTACTCATCTTCACTCCTTTTATATAAGTTTGAATAAAAAGTTTTTTTACTTGGGTTAAAATCTCCTATGTGGTTATCTTCCCACTCATCTACACACCAAGATAAATCGGCTACGGTAATGAACTTAATTGTTTTATCTCTTAGCTTTTCAGTAATATATTTATCGAAAAGAGGCATTGACCAACCTAATTCATAAGTAAAATATTCTAAATCTTCGTGAAATTCAAGCCACTCTACTAGTGACTCCGGTTCATATACTTCAGCTATTTTTCTTAGGTGTCTTTTATAATCTTCATTCAAATGAAAATAGGTTTTTAAAGCTACATCTGTTCTTTCAGCTAGGGAGTAAGACGGGTTTGCATCTCCTCTTTTGATAGCTGATATGTAAGATGGTGGGTCTATGTCCATAATGTGAGCTATTTCTTTTTGAGATAGCCCATCTTTTTGTAGTTGATTTACAAAAATACTGTAGGCACCGGGGTTTACGAATTTCTTTTTAATCATACTTTCCAATCTATTTTAAATTCGAAAGGTGCTTTACCGGTTGCATTCGCCCATTCTACAATGGTATGTCTTAGCCAAACTTGAGTTTTTCCTGCATTTAAAACAACATCTGCCATAGGCATCTTTTGTCTATGTATCCAAGTACTTATCAAGTTTGGTCTGACATTTAGAAATTCTGCAACCTCGTTGACACCCATTAAGTCGTCAAGAGTAAAATTTCTATCACTAGACATACTAACCTACTATGTCTAGTGCTTTTTTAATCTTGTTCTGAGTACCTGTAGGCACATCAGTGATTACAGTATCTGCATACTTATCTAAAGTTTTAGCTGATACCTTAGCTTTCTTGGCAATCTTTGCTTGTGTAGAACCTTTATAATCGATTAACTGTGAAACAGTCATATCTTTTATATCAGTTGGTCTTCCACTAAAAGCTTTACCTATTCTTCTAAAAAGTCCCATTAGAATGGCGCTCCATCTTCTTCTGCATTGTAACTTTCTTTAGCTACAGGTGCAGGCACATTTTGCTGAGCAGGTTGTTTAATATCGCTACCTTTTTGAATAGCAGGATTATTTAATGGGTTAGTACTTGTAAGAACTGAACCAACTTTGGCCCATCTTAAACTGACACCTAAGTCCTCTACATAAACTGTAGAAGTTTCTCTTTGGTTGCCGTCTTTGTCTTCCCATTTTTCCGGAACCATTTTACCAACAATAACTGCTCTGAAGGATTTACCTCCTGCATTAGTCACATTGGTGTAGGTTTCGGCTATGTTTTCGGCTAAGTCGCCCCAAGCTTTGACTTTGAACCATAATGTCTCTTTGTCATTACCTTGAGCATCTTTGCCATTGTTTACAGCAAGTGAAGCACTCACATAAGCAGAACCTGTATTACCTACAGACATTTCTACATTAGTAAGATTTCCCATAAGCTGTACATTTGATACTGGCATTATCTCTCCTAATATTGTTCTTCTTCGGGTAATTCCCTATTCTCTATGAGAGCATCAACAACTTTATCAAGCTGTGATAATCTACATAGCACGATACCATCCGACTCTCCATCCGGCATCGCTACCATCATAAATGGTTTTGACTTACCACCACCAACTTGATTCTTTACATTTTCCCAAGATTGAGCTTCTGCATTCTTGAATCTAGTGGCAATGGGGCCAACTTGTTTGCCTGCTTTTACTTCTATGCGTACAGCAGACCTCCAATTTTCCTCGTGTGCATCTGCACCGTGAAACTTTCTGTCCGGAATACCAAGTTTTTTCCTAACCATATTTTGTTTTCTACGGCCTTTGGCTCGGTTTTTCCTGTTAATACAAGTACGACACTTGCATTTTCTTTTTTCTACATCTGTATTGGGGCAGACACCTCTTGCATTCTTTTGTGAATTAGGTTGTCCTAGTCCCATTTGACCCTCAAATCGTCGGGCTTTAAATTCATCATATGATTCATTCTCTATATCCCAACCGTTATTATTTGGTTTCTCTATTCTTCCCATCTTTATAAGTATATCAGATTAAAATATCAAATTTCATATATCAATAATATTTTTATCTTTTAAACCCTCGAGGTTATTTAATGAATCAATTAAATCTTCTCTAGGTTGGAAAGCCATTATCGCACCAAAGTGTTTTGCAAGTGCAGAGACAGTTATCCTTACTTCAGAATTTTTTCCCGGCATATAATCAAAGTATTTTTCATAAGCTGTTGCTATGTCGTTAGGGTCATCTGTATAAGTTTTGATTGTTGTTATTGCTATAGCCCATTCTTTCTTTCCTCTTTTATCGTGAGGAAAGTATCCAAATGCTTTTGTCATAGCACCCCAAAAAGGGTCCTTGCCAACTTTCTTTTTAACTTCATCTCCAACATCAAAACCTGTATCAACTTTGTCAGTTGCTAAATCAAATCCTGCGTCTTTAAGTTGTTGTTCATCATTAGCTAAATCTATATCAGTACCCTCTGTAGGTTCCTCAATAGTTTCTTCTTTAACTCTATCAAATGGTACTTTGGGTAAGAAATACATATTAGAAGTATTGAAACCCTTGTATGCTCTCTGTCTCCATACGATTGCACCACAATCTAAAAGAATCTGTAAGTATCTATGCACTGAACTTCTAGACATTCCCGACAACTCAGTAAGAGTTTCATAAGACGGAAAGCATTGTCTAGTGTCATTGTTAGCGTAATACATTAAGCAACTATATAAATGAATTGCTTTGCTTGGCAATGGCTTCCCCTCGTAGGCCATTTCTAATAGCCATTGGGGAAGCATTACAAACTTAAATTCGCTTACTACCTCAAAGTCTTCACTGACTTTATCCGACATCGTCTGCCGACATCTCGTGTACTTTAAGCAATTGTGCAAACAAGAAGTATTGGTCTTGAGCCCATAAATGAAGTCCAACTCCAACTCTCATCGCCGCTCTTTTAAGTGCGTCCGATTCCATCTCCTTAATAATGTCGCCGTCATCTTTACCTGCGTTGTTTTGGTCAGTACCTATGCCGTTCACTTTGACTGTCTTGCCATCAACATCAACAATCAAAGTTCCTTTAGCAGCAACAGGTTTGCCCTCGCCATTAAAGATAACTTCTACATCCCAATCAAACGGTCCACAAACTTGTAATAGTCTTTGTGTTATAACTGAATGATTAATGTAGTCCTCACTATGAGTTTTCTTTTGTAGTTTGCTAACGAGTTTCTCGGGAAACACTCTAGCTAACTGCATTAATTGCAACGGTTTATCCATTATCTCCTCCTATTGTCATTTCTTTACCATCTGTGTCTAAAGACTCTTTTATGAATTTAGGTGCCTTATCTATAGGCAAGACTTCTAAATTAGTTGTCTCTTGTAATTCAAATAGAGATTCCATTATAACAGATGGATTTTGGTTTCGTTCTTTTGCAATAGCTTTTATTGCGCTTGTCCTAAATGAAGGAGTGACTGCTAATCTCATATCATCTCCTAAATAATCTAGAACCTTATCTTTATCATAAGGTACCCACTTGTTTACATTTCTACCTCTGAATATTCTTCCCGCAATTCTGAATGCTTTGTTTTTCAAAAGGCCCCTCAGTCTATTGTCTAAGAATCTTTTTGTATTCCTTATGTCCAAAGAAATCATATCTAATTGGTCTCTGAGAAATACAAGTTGTTCAGTTGTCATATCATTAACGTCTTCTAAATCTAACTCTTCGTTATCTCCATAAGATTGTCTTTGAGCTTTAGCATCATCAATTATCTCGAGTGCCGATTCTCTTGATATTTCGTTACTCACTAAGCTGTCCACCTTGCATAAAGTCTTACTGCGTGTGCTTCTCTTGAGTAATCAAAACCATTAGACATAGTTTCTTTTATATTCTCTACACCACCTTTGACTTTATAATCTATGTTGCCGAATTTTTTTTGAACAGTTTTACCTGCTGTGTAATACACACTTCGCTTAGATAAGATTTCTGCTCTCTCTTCTCTTGTGAAGTATGCTTCGTCAACAACATACCATTTATTAGGATTGCTTGTTAATAAAGTAATCATTTCTTGGGTAAATATCTTGCCTCTACTAGCTTCTACTACTGTGTCATCAACACTATAGGGAACAAATACTTTACCTGTATTATTGTTATATTGTTCTTGTACTTGGTCTGTACTCATACAACCTCCATTTCTGTTGTCATATAACAAGTATGCCATAAGAAATGTTATATTGCAAGTGAATTATAAATTAATTTTCTATATTCATTCTGCTACAATATATATATGTTTGGATTTGAAGATTTTTATAAAGAAATATCCACTTGTGAATTTTGTGGTGTGGGTATTGATATGGGGGAAAGACACGATAATGATTGTCCTACTAACTACATAACTCCAGAGAATATGCCAAATGTTTTGGCAGCACAATATGACTTAGCACAATTTGCAGATGAACCCGATTCATTGGCTATGAACTTAGGTTTACAACTTATGCTCGCATCTGATGCAATTATATCTGCACAAAGAGAATGGGCTAGCAAATCTCTAATGAGTAAGTTCTCAGAAGTTCTTAATAGGTACACAGACCTCACAGGTTTTATAGATTCTTTAACTCAAGCTGGTGTGTTTTTGACTGCAGAAGATGTATTAGAATTTTTAAATGACCCCGGCGAATTTGATGAACTGTTTGCCATATGGTTAGAGCACGGCCAACCTAGTCAAAAAGATGATTTTGGTTCTTGGCAAATCTTTCTTGGTGCGATAAAATCTCAAGGGTGGAACACAGAAAAAAATTAACAGTATTCAGAAACAAAGGTAATTGGCTTTCTGAAATTGCTTATCTATATTTTCAACATCAAGTAGATTACTCTTGCTACGACTATGAAGCTGACGCTTGGCAGGTAAAAGATGGGATTGATTTATTTGTAGTTAACAAACAGATACACCCTTACTATGTACTTACCTATGCTAATGACTATCCATATGATTATTTGTATCTACCTTTAGTAGAAGATGAAAAAGAATCAAGACTTCTAACAAGCGTATCTGATTTTGTTTTCTTTTATAACCTCGGCCAAAAAGAAGTTTACATAATTGACTTACCATTACTACAAGAGACTTACAAATATCAAAAAGATAATGATTGGTCACAATACAAAACAGTTTTTAAAAAAGATTCAGAGGGAATACAGATACCTATAGACGACCCAATACTTGAACCTATACTTGGTAAATATAAACTAAAGAAAGAAATTTTTGAGAAGGCTAATAGAATACAAGAACATCTTAAAAAACAATTACCTTATTACAATAAAAATTTACCGATGAGAAGACTTAAGGTAAGTCGTCCTCAGTCATAGGCCCTAAATCGTAATAGTATCCTCGTCTATTTTCGTAATCCCAATCGCTTAATCTTTTAAGAAAAGCAATTACTTCTTTGATAAAATATCCAAACATAAATCCTAAAAAATAATCCATAGCTTTTAAATATAGCAGACAGAATTGTCGTGTTTGTTAAAAAATTGTTAACACATTTCTAGGCCACCACGCTGTAGTTTTTCTAACAATGGCATCTTCATATCTATCTTGCCATCTTTGTATGCGTGGTAAAGAATTGTCTTAGCTACCTCTTGTGATGTGAGTGCTAAATCATTTAACTGTCTATGTCTGTGGTCTATCTTTCCTAAATCAACTTGTGTTATGTGACTTAGGCCGTACAAACTGTAGTACTGAATTAAATGAGATATCTCTACACCATAACTAGCAGGTGTTTCTAATTGATGTTGTAAACTTTTTTTCATACCTACTTGCCCTGACAAAGGTTGTTCAATAAAATTTAAGTCCGGGTAAAAAATATCAAGTAAAGGTTTAGCTGTTAGCTTAGTCACCCTACCCCAATCTTTTCCTCTATCAAAAGTAGATTTAACAAAGAACGCTTTACCCGAGAGCAATGGCTCTGCTATCTTGTCTGCTGTTTCGCCATAGTGACAATCTAAGTCTGCATCTAAATAAACTATGTTAAGGCCTAAAGATTCTTCAAAACCTCTCATCATTTGATAACCCTTACCTGTAGTGCCGTCACTCTTGACTAGCTTTAGGTTAAGGTATTCACGACTACCTCGTTTAAATCTTCTAACCTTTTCTACAGTTTTATCAATTGAGCCACCATCAACAATAATTAATTGTTTTCTTGTAGGTTCAAACTCAAAAGTTTCTAAAACCCTGTCTATGTTTTCTTCTTCATTGAGAGTAGGTATTATTACAGTAATAAACTCTTCGGGCCAAAAACTTTTATAGCTTTTTGTCATACTCATTTGTTATGATTCTAGCAGATAAAAAACGAATAACTTGCAATTTGAAATTTAATATGGCAATATAGGAAAGAGGTAATTATGAGCAAAGAATACAATTTAAAAGATAGCTTAGCTAGTGGCGATTTAGGTGTATCTTTAATGCAGTTCTTATCACACCATCACAAGAAAAAAAGTGTGTTAGGTACTAAAGAAGAAGATATAAAACTTAAAATAGATATGTATATTGATGGCAAAGCTTGTCAAGTCAAGACAGATTACTATTCACATCTAACAGGCCACGCTGCAATTGAGCTTGCTGAGATAAATTTTAGTCTTAAAGATAAACAGTTCGGTGGCACAAGGCCCGGCTCTTATGGTGTTATGTGTAATCATTGCGATAAACAAGTTATCAAAGCACAAAGACAACCTAATGTGACAGCAGGTGCTTTATTACAGCAACCTTTACTAGACAACTGTTCTAATTTAATCTACATAATGCCTAATGTTGGCGTAATCTTTTACAACCCAAAGACATTGAATACAGCTTTATGGTATTGGATGAAGAACCATACCCAACAAGATATAGTTAATGACAAAACTTGGCAGATACAACCTGCACCAAACCCAAACTATATCTCTTTAAGTTTATTAATGCCTCATAGTTATTTGACAAGAAGACAAGAAGTCATTGTAAAGAAAAGGTATCGTTCTGAACAGGGTGAAAGTTATATGGTAGAGCCTTATAAATTTATTACTTGGGCAGAAATACAAAACCTAATAATAACTGAAGACCAAAACCCTTATTGGCAACCTATGATAGATAATGTAAATGAATACATTAATAACCAATACAACAAGAAAATTCATAAAGAAATGATAGAAGACGCTTTTGGTATACAACTATTACATAAGTCTGTATATTAAGATGTGGGTAGGTATAGGTACTATATAATACACAACCCTGTGGCCCAATAAGTATCTATACCCCCCATACAAATTTTTTTTAAAAAGTACTTGACAAAGTATAATAAGTATGGCAATATTATATTAACAACAAACAAAGGCTAGTTCAATAAAATAAGACCTTTATCGTTTCTTCCAAAAAAGAAGGTCAGAATCCCCTGCAATAAAAAGTCCAACATTCCGGGAGGGAGTATTAACGCATAGGGAGGGGTCCATTTTTAAAATCCATTTCAAAAAAATCTAAATATCCAAAGTCAAAAATTTTTAAATTATTTTTTTATCCTTCACCATACAATCCGGAGTTTTTTGAGGGTCACCTAATGCGGTTCCGGAGTTTTTTGATAAGTTCCTAATGCATATCCAAGTATCCTTAATATGGATAGGAAGTTTTGGAGCAGAGGAGACTCCATCTCTTTATAACGGCTTCTGAGAATGCCGGGAGCAGTTGGCCTTTTCTGTTCGAAGGTAGGCCACACCCGTGAAGACTTTAGTCTTCAAATTTAGAGAGGTTGTACTCAACGCTTTCTTGTAGCATTGCCAACCAAACTCTCACCTCTTCTGAGGGGTGATTTTGTTTGGTTATCTCTAACTCATTAATGAGCCAAGAGTAAACCCTCTCGTATTTATTTGTTATTGTTTGTTGCATATTATTATATTGCCATATAGCATTTCACTTGTCAAGTAATTAATAAAATAATCTAGAACTTGACAACGATACAGAAGTATGGCATAGTGGATACTCATACAAACGAAAGAGGTATTACTAATGCTAAAGGGCATACTATTACTACTAGAAGGCCTAGCAGAAAATTTTGCTGAAGATGACTTGACAAACAATGAAGAGTATGGCAATATTAATAATGTAAGCGACAGAAAGAGAGATAATGGAAATATCTGATATAACTCGTGCAATCAAAGGTATTGAAAACTTTGATGACTTAAAAGCTATTAACACAGCAATTAGTCAACAATGGTCTTCTGTACAAAAAGATATGCAAAAACAATTTGCTGTAGGTGACAGGGTTACCCTAAAGCATAGAGGTAGAACAATAGAAGGCACAGTTACTAAGTTACTTGTGAAGAACATCACAGTAGAAAGTGACTACGGCACTTTTAGGTGTTCACCTAATATACTAACGAAAGTTAGTGACGAGTTGACTACTGTATAGTAGTTAGCTTGTAGCACATAAATATGTAAATATACCTCTTGACGAAGTCGGTTGTATTTTTGTGTTACGAGCTACCTATTATTCCGAGCGAGAAGATACACAAGTTCTAAACTTGATGTTGATGAAAAGCAAAGCCGAGTTTAATAGTAGAAGACTAGACGAAGTCTATAACTCATATCGTCTGCTTGACAGAAGTGTGTCTATGGTCGGGGGGAACCATATAAAATGCCCCCCAATTAAATCTATAACAATGCTCACTTAACTAGAAGTATGGTGAACGATTAGTAGGGGTTAAGGAAACGCTAATCGGTAGATTTTTTTAAAAAGTATTTGACAAACAAGAAAGAGTATGGCAATATAATATTATGAATGATTTAGAACATTATAAAAAACTACACGACATAATGGTGAAGAGATACAATTTTGTAGTTGACTTGTTGACAGAAGAGCAACACAGAGAACTACACGAATGGTATGTAAGAACAGGAGTTATTGAAGAATAATGACAATTAATCAAATATTAAAACAAGGTTTTAATGACATTTTAGATGCAGGAGATTGTTCATTTTCTAAAAATACAGTTTTAGAAATGATAGAACAATTAACAAATTTAGGTGTCGATATAGAAGAAGGTGAAGAATAATGGATATTACATTAGATGTAGTTAACGAGTTGAGTAGGCACGATAAAGATTATCTTGCTAGACAACTTGTAATTATTTTACTTAATGGTTATTACAAAGATAACATAGATATCTTCACAGAGTATGTGACAGATGCGTGGCATCACGAGGGGTGGGGTAGTGAAACTATGATTAGAGACATAGAAGAACTACTTGAGGACTCCGAGATGGGCACAACTATAGAAAAATATCTTAAAGATAACTTGACAAAGTAATCTGAGTATGGCAATATAGTATTATAGTTATCTACTAAAACTTAATACCCTATGGGTGAATAAGTACAGAGGTAGGTAGCTTGTAGCACATAAGAGGTCGAGGAAAGTCTGCAGACTAAATAGAGAAACCAAACGTAATCTTGTGTGTTACAAGCTATCTATGTAAGTTACAAAGGTTGGAAGTCTAGTGCAGAAATGTTAGCTAGATAGAAAAAACTACTATAAACAGATTAGTTCCAGTGTAGTTCACTTACAGTAGGTAGCTTGAAGATAACGGCCGAACAGTCTTAGTTTAAGTACGGACGCTGACAATTGTCGTTTAGAAATAAACGAACCGTGCACGGGTAAGCCACTTGTTTTGCTGTCGTGGAGAAAGTAAGCTAGTTGTCTTCAAGCTATCTATAGACACGGGGATTGACCTAGTGTAAGATAGCAATATTTTTGTGGAGCCTACGAAGGGTGTGTTTGGGGAAATTAACCTTTACTTAACCGAGCCGGTCACGAAAGTGATTCGTACACCCAAAGGTCTAGGCCTCACAAAAAAAGTTTAGAAATAAACTTGACAAACAAAGTACTATGTGGCAATATAGTATTAACAATTAAATATTGGTAGTAGTTAACTATCGGCAGGTAGCTTATTGACGCTAGATTGAAATAGAATCTAGGCGATAAGTAAAAATGATGCAGATATACTACGGAGAATTATTCGGGGAATGTTCTCTTCTCTGACCGCAAGTCAGATGCAAGAAGAGAGATGGAAGAGCTTGACTGTTGCACAAACAGTGAAAAATCAAGCGTACCGAACAAGCAGAGTCGCCTCGTTAGAGGGGGTAGCAATAAAGTGAGAGTCATCTTGACCTTTGTGAAGGGGGTATATGCCTTAGGGTATATTTTACGAGTAGCTACCGGTGAACGTCACCTAAACTTCGGGTTCCGGAAAAGAGTTGTATATCGTTAAAAAACAAACGCATTGGCTTGTTAAAGGTGAAGAGGTAAAGTAACGGGTTACTTGTAGAGCCCAACGATAGTTAACTAGTACCAATAAAATAAACAGAAGGTACGGAAAGGACGAATGATAACTATGCAAGAATATCTTGACAGAGCACCCCAAGTAGTTCAAAACTATTTGGACAGGTCTGCTTATAGAAAAGTCAACGGAGATTTCTCTGTTGGTAAATCTTCTTATAGGGCTATCAGATACATTGGTAAGTTCATTGTGAACCAAGTACCGATGAAGTCTAGAGATGCGTTCATTAGTCAGTTTGTGATGAAGAATCCAAACGACTTTTACGACCTCTATGCTAAGTCTAAAAAGTCAGATTATAGGTGGAAATAATCTAGCTTAATAAGAATTTAGGTGGGGCATCAAATCTACGCCAAGCGTAGCTTTCTTGTTGCTTTCAAGTAGCCCCGCCTATTTTTAGTTCCGGAGGTTTTAGGGGCCTTCATAATGCAACTCCACTCCTATTCCAAATGGACTAAGTTCCTAGTGGAGAAAGTGAAGCAGGGGAACCCAACCCAACTATAGGATTGGACCTTTCTTGTTGCCATTTATTTATATCCTAAGTATGCCATATAATACTTTATTTGTCAAGTATATTAGGTAAACTTTAGGTAAACATTTTATATAACAGTACTTGACAATAGAACACAGATATGGCAATATGGATACATCACTTGATAAATATGCCAAGTTAAGAAATATCTTGACTAAATTTGACAAGTAGAAATAAGTATGGCAATATGCTTATACAACTGAATAAAGAAAGTACTTTTACACAAGTGGCTTATAAAATGGCTCGTAAAATGTTCATAGTATCGAAAAGAAACTTCTTGGTTACGATACAGAATAGACTGTAAGAAATTCCTAGGAACCTCTTACAGAAACTACTGTCACTCTAACTTCATAGTGGAGCTTATCGGAAACTACCTGCATAGAGTAAGCACTGAAAGGTGCAGTTGCAACTAAACATTTAATAGGTTGCTTGTGTAAAAGTATAAGCAATAAGAAAGGATGGGTATGAAAACATACACATTGGACGAACTAAATAAAAAATATAGTAATCGAAAAGTGGATTTCTATATCAACATTGGACAGATTGCTCCACACAATTGGAGAACTAGAGGTGTTCCCGAATACCAGGTAAATGGAGTATCTGGAGTTATTCGTGAAAACTTTGAAAATCTGGAGATGATTAACAGGAGGTTAGGATGAGAACAAGTTGGACAATAGAAAACCTTGCAGATTGGATATCAAAATATGATGAAATCCATAAGCAGGGAACTATGAGGGAGCCATATGATTATGAGACTTGGATACTCATAATACAGAATGTGGCCAAAGATTATGTGGAGAGTTTATGAACCTCCACATATTTGATAACAAGTTGGGAGAACACGAGTACACAGATTTTTGTATATCTCCTAATGATGTAACAACTCCTAAAGATGCAGTTGCATATATGTATGGAGAAGAAACATTGGATAGATTAGAAATGGAAAAAAAAGGAGTGCAATACTATTCCTTCGGGGATGCTTGGGTAGGCCTTTACAAAACCTTTACAGATGTATCCAAAAAAGAAATCCAAGTGCTACAAAAATTTTGGGTTATTTGATTTGACAAATAATCCAAAGTGTGGCAATATGGATACATAAGCAATAAGAAAGTAGATTAAAAATGGATAAATATACATATCGTTTTTTAAAAGAAATAATGGATGAAGAACAACAGGACCAACTCCAAGCATATTTACTTATGAATGGAACTTTGGAATTTGATGTTCAGAAAAAAGATTGGAAAGTAAAGGAGACAAACTAATGGGTTTAGATAATATCATTTATGAAAGAAAAGCAGTATCCAATAAGGAACTAGGAGAAGCGTTAGCTCCTTTAGTTGGTGGTATGCTAACAGAAGATACTAACTCCTTTAGAGGTAAGGTATATTCGGATTTAAATGAGGCCATTACAAGTTACGACTTATATGGATGTGATGATTGGACTACTGATACCTTAAGTACAGTTGTAAACGCATACGAGGAGATAATCCTAGAAGATAAAGTTGATGAGTGGTTGTCCACCTATAACAAGTCTAACGACAATGTATGGGGTATTGACTATTCAAAGGATGAGTTTATGGCCTTGTATAAAGTCTTTAAATTATGCAGGGATAATTATTGGCAAATAAATTCTTGGTTTTAATACTTGACAAATGGAACTAAGTATGGCAATATTTATATATAAGCAATAAGAAAGAGGTAAATAGTGAAACTATTAACTAAAGAAATACTAAAAGAAACATCCGAATTGTTGGAAGATGATGGCAGAGATGACCATAAGAGGAATGTCACTGCTAAGTTTTTTGACCCAACAGGAAGTTTCACTTGGTATTTACTTGAAATTGACAAAGACAGCAAGGACCTTTGTTTTGGGTTAGTCACTTCACAATACGAACCTAATGGAGAACTTGGATACTTTACAATTTCAGAATTAGAAAGTATTAAAGGACCATTCGGGTTAGGTGTAGAAAGGGACATAAACTTTCAAGCAACAACACTTGATGAACTTAAAGAAAAAGTTGGATACCCCTACTAAGGGGTTCCACCTTTAATAATATTTTTTTGAAATTGACTTGACAAAGTAGTTCAAGTATGGCAATATTATAACATAAGCAATAAGAAAGGAGTTCAATTGAACTTTTTAAAAATAACTAGGAGCGAGGCCATAGACAGTTCTATGCTTAGCAACTTAACATACAACAAGCTAACAAGGAAGCTAACAGCAACCTTTACAAGTGGAGCAGTCTATGACTACTTCAAAGTTAGTAGAAAAGATGCGAAACTTCTTTTCAACGCTAACAGTAATGGACATTCTGTTGGCCAATTGTTTGATGTTCTTATAAAAAAGGACCCAAGCATTGATTACCAATTGGTAGGAAAGGTGTTGTTAGTATGACAGCACCCAACCAAATTTTATAGAGGTTTATTCCTCGGGGGTATTGGGTTTTTACAATTTTTACCTTTACCCCCCAAGCTTTTTATTTTAAAATTGATTTGACAAATTGATACTTATATGGTATCTTTAATAGTAAGCAATAAGAAAGGACAGAAATGTCAGAACCAAAATTACACGAGGGACATAAACTCGTTTATAACAAAGATGGATTAGCAGTGAGCTACTCACATAGTCCAAGCTATTCAGCAACGGAGAACAAAGGCTTTGTAGAATTACCAAGTCATTTGATAGTCGGTGCAAAGATAATTGATGTCATATATGAAAATGTGTATATGAATGACTACCTCTCTTATAAAGATGAGGAGTGGGCTAAGGACAGAGACTTTAAAGATGAGTGGAAGTTTGATAACAGCAATACCATCTTTATCGTGCGTGCTACTGATGGAAATATATATCGTATGCAGATGCAAAGAGATGAGGAAAACAATGGCAATGGCTATGTTGCTTTTCTCAACGCAGATGGAAGTATGTTCCATAATGAAAAAGCAGGTCAAGAGTATAAAGAACTTAGTAAATTAGGGGAACCTTTATAGGTATCCCCCAATTTTTGAGTTGCCTTAATGCTCCTTAAATCCATTCCATATTGGAACGGTGGATTCACAAAGTCCAATCCTTGTGAAAAAAAATTCACAAAGTTTGTTCCTTGTGTAAAAAAATCTAAAGTTTAAGTTTAGATAAAATATGGGTATGGAATTTGACTAAGGGAAAGAAGTATGAGAATATGGATTATACAAACAAGCCCCACAATGAGATATGAGGTATAAATGGTTTCTCGCTTGTATGTATACAAGGTTAAAAATTGTTTGAGTAGAACACACTACAAAGCCTCTGTCTGTTGATAACGCTAAATACAAGTAGGGAACCAACCTTGAGTAAGTGGGAACGAAAACCGAGCCTCGGAAGATGAGGTGAGGCTTTTAAAGTTAGGAGATTCTTTTGCTCAAGATTAACGAAACAATTTTTAATACTTGACAATCTAAAAAGAAAGTGAGAGAATGGATTATGGATAAAAAAATTGGAGAAAGAATGAATAACCCTTGGACAGATGGAAGTATGGTCAACGAAAAAGCTTTGGATGACCCTAGAGTTTTGGAGTTAGTTACAGACTTATTAAAAGGAACAATTTACGAAGTGGAGGAAGAATAATGGTTTGGGAAGTAATACAACTAAGTGAATGCAGAAATAAATATCCTAGCAACGCACAAGATAGTGTTGTTAATGGTAGTTGTACAAACACAGACATATATGGAACACATCATTTAGATTTTGGTAATGGACTAGAAGCTATTGAAATGTGTAAAGAATGTTATGAAGATTGGGATATGGGAGGATATTAATGCAAGATAAAGGATTTAAAGGTATGTGTTTAGATTGTGGTTTAGATATATACTATCAAAAGTTTGATTTTATTAATGAACAATGTGAAAGTTGTAGTCAATAATGTCAGTATATATAGAGTGTTGTTCAATAAGCATACCTTATCCACCATATATACAAGCAATAGAATGTGATTGTAAGGAGGAAGAGTAATGGATAAAGTATTTAACTTTATAAATACCAAACTAGATATAACAGGAGATGCAGTATTTAATGGCTTGGACTTAGCGTTGTGGCCGTTCCTTATTGGAATCTATTGGTTAATGTTTTGGGTATTACCTAAAGCTATTAGGAAGTAACTAGGGCAGGAAAGAAGTCAAGGATGCTCCTTGGCCTTTCCTTTATTCCAAGGAATCTCCTATGGACTTTTTGGAGCAGGGGATGTTGCCTCCAATTTGGAGTTAAAGGCACGGAGCCTTTTGCTCACTCTCCCGATTAAGAAATCGGGGTAAGTAGAGTATGAGCAAAAACCCTGTGTCTCCTCACACCGTCTCTTGTACGGTATGGAAGGTTACACATAGCGGGATTTTTGCACTCTACCCAATGAGCTTGTACTTCGGTTGAAGTGTAAGCCACCATTGTGGTGCTCCTTTCTTGTGTTTTTGTATTGCTTTCAAACATACTCCATATTCTCATATCTTAGGATGTTTGTCAAGCTTATTTATAAAATAATCTAAAAAAATAATTTTCGTTTTTTTTAATTTAATCCTTGACAACGGGATAGAGGTATGGCAATATGGATAAGTAAGCAACACGAAAGTAAAAAAATGACTAGACCACTTTATAACATCGCTAGAGAAATCGGCGAAACTTGGGAAGACATTACACCATATGGCATTGAGCTAGTGGAAGCAATGTCAAGCTTAACCAATATCGAGGATATGTTTTTCTTTGATAGTGGATACAGAATTGTCGGATGTTTTTTAGAGGAATCTAAAAGATGGAAAGGTGGCAAGGAAGTTAAAGCGGAACTCAAGGAAATACTTTATAATTAATCCTTGGAGGGGCTAACGGGTTTAGTGTCAGCTCCTAGGTAAATCCTAGGAGAGGATATACGGGGGTTCGACTCCCCCTAGCTCCACAAATCCAATACAGGAGGTGAATCTCCCCTGCTCCAAAAGTTCCTATGGATTCGAACATATGTTCTAAAAAAAAATTAGGACTTTTTTTTGATTGGACCGGAAAATTCCAAAAAGTTCAGACAGAAGGTAATAAGAAGAAAAAAAATAAATATTTTATGAGGGGGTGTTATGAGAAAGAAAAATATTACTAAGCAATTAAAAGAGATTGCTAACCTTGAAAAAGGTTCCCAATCTTATAAACTTGCCGAATTGTATCTTGACTACTCAGTCAAATACAATAAAATGATTAGCTAATAGCTAATTGACCCCGTGGCAAGCGGGGGGGTCATCCAAAAAAAAGGGCAGTTAAATACTTGACAACTGTCTTTAGATATGAGAATATATATATATGAAAGCAATTAAAAACATATTCAAGGTTGAAAAATACCAAGTAGGTAATAAGCCAATGTGGTTCCTTTTAATAAAAAATAAAGGTTCCAAAACATTTGGCGATGCTTATTCTCTAAGAATAAGATAACCTAAAAAATCTAAAGTAATTCTTTAGATTTATCCATAAGCAATAATCTCCCCTGCTCCAATATCTCCATAGGACTAGAACGGATGTTCTAAACTCCTGTGGGACTCCATTGGACGAAGGAACGACCCACCTCGTGGGTCCAACCTATCTTCCAACTAGGTTCTCCTTTAGTAAGTCGGGCTCTCTGCGAATTGCTTTGACTTACTCGCCCATTTCCACATTTCCAAAGTTTTATTCTTTGTACTGTGCTTGGTATTCAGTGGGGGCTTTTCCTAACATTGCAAGTACTTTTCCCACCTGCTCCAATTTTATTTCGCTCTCTCCTTTTATGGTTTAATCAATTTATATATATATATTG
>Ga0209929_1000243_pt1 | contig 20883 bp, 24 predicted proteins | sample SalPon2_C_H2O_MG_2_FD_185731 | JGI IMG/M metagenome (GOLD analysis project Ga0209929, IMG submission 185731) | Salt pond water microbial communities from South San Francisco under conditions of wetland restoration - Salt Pond MetaG SF2_C_H2O_MG... ... | reverse complement strand
TTACACGCTTTCCAAGCGTGCGCACTAGGCCAGACTATGCGATCCCTCCAGTTGAAGACCTAAGTTCTTAGTTTACTTATCTCTTACTTTCAAAGAAAGAGGATAATATAACTTCAGATTCATGTGATAAAATATTTTCCCTAATCTCAACATAATGATTTAGTCTCGGATCTTGGGGAATGTTATATAAAGAATAAGCAGCTCCAGCTTTTATATTTGAAACTCCATAGAGAAGAGTCTTGATTCTTGCATTTACTATAGCTCCTGCACACATTGCATCGGGTTCGACAGTAACAGCTATTGTTGCTTCCTCCAATCGCCATGTATTCATTAATTTTGAAGCTTCTTGAATAACTATGATTTCAGCATGAGATACAGGATTTTGGTCAAGCTCCCTTCTGTTGTGAGCTGAAGCAATCAAATTATGATCTTTATCAAAGATAGCTGCACCTATAGGAACCTCGTCTAACGCTAAAGCGTTAGAAGCTTCTTGAAGAGCAACCCGCATTTTTTCTATATCTGATTTGTACTTCATGTCCCTATAGTTATTCTAGGAGGGATCGCATAGTCTGGCCTAGTGCGCAACATTCGAAATGTTGTGAGTCTTTTTGGCTCCGTGGGTTCGAATCCCACTCCCTCCGCTAAATATAAACTTGATAAAACATCAAATACTCTAGACTTTTCTAATGATTGAGTTTGGTATTTTTGCATTTGTAACTTCTATTACTCCAGGTCCTAATAATTCAATGCTAATGGCTTCAGGAATAAGATTTGGCAGAAAAAAGTCACTTCCTCATTTCTTTGGTATTTGGCTAGGCTTTAATTTCTTATTTTTTCTTGGTGGGAATTTGCTTTCCTATGTACCTGATATTGTATTTCAGTATCTTCAATACGCTGGCTATGTAGTAATTTTATATATCGCTTACAAAGTTGCAATGACAAAAACTTCTGTTCAAAAAAATGATGATGATGAAGATAAACCATTTACATTTTTACAAGCTGCACTTTTTCAATGGGTTAACCCCAAAGGAGTTGTTATGGCCGTTTCTGGACTTACTGCTTTCCAATTACCTCACTTACAAGCAAACTTAATTTATTTAATTATTGGTGGTCCTTGTGTTTTGACATGGCTTTATTTAGGTGAAAGTCTCCAAAATTTTTTAATTGGAAATCAAAAACTTGAAAGAGTTGTCTACGTTCTTCTTGCTCTTAGTATGGTTGCAAGTTTACTTCTTGCTTAATATATTTACTCCAAGTATTTCTGCTAAATTATCTGAAAACTCTACCCTTCCGTCTTCTTGTTGATTATTTTCAATTAAGGCAATTAAGATTCTCCCTACAGCAAGAGCGGTTCCATTAAGAGTATGCATGGTTGTAGTCTTTCCATCAATTTTTGTACGTATGTTAAGTCTTCGAGCCTGGAAGTCTGTTGTATTTGAGCAAGAAGTTACTTCTCTATAATTTTGCTGACTTGGCATCCATGCTTCGATATCGTATTTCTTTGCAGCTGAGGCACCTAAGTCACCTGTGCAAACATCAACAACTCTATAAGGAATCTCGAGTTCTTGAAGAATCTCCTCCTCAACAGATAACAAGTATTCATGCTCTTCTTTTGATTTTTCAGGGTTACAAAATGAAAACATTTCAACTTTATCAAACTGATGAACTCTAAAAATGCCTGTGGTATCTTTGCCATAAGTACCTGCTTCTCTTCTAAAGCATGTTGAGAATCCTGCATAGCGGAGAGGTAAAGATTCTAGGTCTAATATTTCGTTGGAGTGCAATGCTGCAAGTGGAACTTCTGATGTTCCCACCAGGTATAAATCGTCTTTTGGTATTTCATATACCTGCTCAGCATCATCAGGAAAAAAACCTGTACCGAATAATGCCTCCTCTCGTACCAATACTGGTGGTACTGTAGGAGTAAAATCTTTTCCAGAAAGCTTTTCCATTACCCATGAAACTAAATTGAGTTCAATTTTTACTAAATCTCCAAAAATATATGAAAACCTAGAACCAGATACTTCTGCTGCTTTCTCAACATTGATTAAATTTAGTTGTTCTCCAATTTCTAAATGATTCTTTATATCACTGATTTCTTTTATTTTCCCAACTTTTTTTATTTCTAAGTTATCTTGATCAGTTGAACCCATAGGAGATGACTCATCAACTAAATTTGGTATTTTTATCCATTGATCAAAAAATAACTTATCTTCTTTTTCATATTTTTCATTTAGAAGCTTTACTTTTTCACTGAGTTCAGAAGCTTTTTCAAGTAATTCTTTTTTTTGAGATCCCTCTGTTTGAGAAATTTCTTTACCAATACTTTTTTGTTCAGATCTTACTTGTTCGGCTTCAAATTTAACTTTTCTTCTTTTTTCATCTTGCTCTACTAAAAAATTAATGTCTATATCAAGACCTCTACGATTTATGTTATCTTTAAGAAGCTCTAGATTCTTCCTCAGAATTTGTGGGTCTAACAAAAGCTACTCCTCGGGGGGAATAAATCCTGAAATAGTAAACAGGTTATCATTAAGTTCCTCTTCGTTTTCGATCTCTTCAATTTTAATAAACCACTCATATAAAATACCTGGTTCCAATTCAATTGTATCTGTGAAATAACTTTTACTTTGAAATGCACCTATTGAACTTATCTTAGCCCGTTTTTCAAAAACAGAATCACCAAATTCATCTGTCACTAAAACTAGCAAAATTACATCAAACTCCTCCACATTACCTTCGTTTGCTATTACAACTTGAATCCCTATGGGTTCTTTTAAGAACACTCGATAGTTATCTTCAGTTACTGCAATAGGGCTTGGTAAAAACTGAACACCTGTAATTGCAACATCTCTTCTTAAAAATAGGCCTTCTGCTGAATCTCTAGCTTTTTTTACTATTAAATCAGCAAAATTAAAGGCACTTCCTTCTAGGCCTGTATATTTTACTGGATAAAATACAGGTAAAAACAGGTTGTCTTCTCTTGATCGTTGTGATATTTTTTGAACAAATTCTTCGTAGGCTTTATCTCCTATTGATAAATCAATTATGCTCTGTGCAAGCGCTTCCTCTATCTTCAAAGAATCTGGATTATCAATTAGTGTAATTATTGATATTTGAAATGTCTCAAGACCTTTAAGCCACGAAGAGGTTGCAATATTTAATAACTCCTTTTCGGTGCTAACAAATTCTCCACCTATATTTTGAACCAAGTTGTAAGCCTCCTGGGAGTCTTTGACTAGTGAAGAAAGGGTTGTCTCAAATTCATCACGATTTATTTCATCAAAGTTTAAGACTTTCTCGAATTCTTTAGATGATTCACTGTGAAGTAAAGAAACTGTTGAGGCATCTTCTAAAAACTGGTTTAAATCTGATGAATTGTTGAAATTCTGATAATAGCTAAACCCGAAAAAAGATAACGTGATTACTACCCCCATAAGCAGTAGTGTCCTAATTGTTTTTGTTGCTACATTCATATTTATTTTCTTCTTTATATAGTCTAAGAAAACAAATATATTTCACAACTAAGATTATTACAGAATGAACAAAATTAGATTAGTTTGGTCCGTTAGGACTGAATGTGGCCCAAATCGGAAAAAAAATGAAGACTCTGTTTTTCCAGATAAGTCTGGAAGTGGCAATATTCCCTTCCGAGCTGCAGTGTGTGACGGAATAGGTGGCCATGTTAACGGTGATTTAGCAAGTAGTATTGCTGCATCGGAGATGAAATCTAAATCAGAAAATTTAGTAGATATTATCACAGCAGCAAATCTTGAAATTATTAACTATCAGGAAAAAAATAATGAATCAAATGGTATGGGGACTACTATGACTGCCATACAAATAGGCCCAAATGGTTTAATGGAAATTGGTCATGTTGGAGATACTCGTTGTTATGTTCTCAGCGATAGGAAACTTATTCAACTAACACAAGATCATAATGTCCCAGGATTTCAAAATATATTAGAAAAAGCTCTGGGGTCAAACGAAAAACTGGAGATTGAACACCAAGATTTTCAATTAAAAAATGGGGATGTTGTTCTGCTTTGTAGTGACGGGCTTTACAATGAATTTAGTGACGAGTACTTAAAAAAGAAGCTACAGGAAGGTATTAGTGCTGACACATTAGTTGGTGAGGTTTTGATTCAAAAGCCTAAAGACAATGTATCTGCAGTAATAATTAATATATTTGAAACATGAATATTGGCCAAATCATCAAAGATAGATATAAAATTTTAGAACTACTTGGTGAGGGTGGCATGGCTTTTGTCTATAAAGCTGAAGATATGCAATTAAAAAGAACTGTCGCAATTAAAACACTTAAGCCAAATTATGTTCAACAAGAAACATTTGTTGAAAGATTCAAAAGAGAAGCTCAAACAGTTGCTAATTTAAATCATCCAAATATTGTTCAAATTTTTGACTGGGGAATTGAGGATGAGCCTTTTTTTGTGATGGAGTATATAGAAGGAAATACACTTACCTCAATAATTGCGAGAAAGAAAACAATTAGCATAGGGGACATCCTTTTTATTGGTGCTCAGGTTTCTGATGGTCTTCAAGCTGCTCATAGTCGAGGTTTAGTTCACAGAGATATTAAACCTGGAAATATAATGATTACACCAGGAGGGAAGGTAAAAGTCACTGATTTTGGAATTGTCTCAATTCAAAATGAAGATAGTGATATTACTAAGACCGGTTCAATACTAGGTACTGCAAATTATATTTCCCCAGAACAAGCCCAAGGAAAACCTGTTTCTGTTGAATCTGACTTATATTCTTTAGGTACCGTTATGTATGAACTGATTGCAGGTAGACCTCCATTTGAAGCGGAAACACCGATAGCAACAGCTACAAAACATTTGACTGAAAAGCCAAAAAAATTAAACCTTTATAGAAAAGATATTCCTAGAGGTCTTGAGAATGCAGTCTTAAAATTACTTCACAAATATCCAAAAGATAGATATAAAAACGCTGAAGACTTAAGAGCTGTACTTCTTCAGCAAAGAAAACAGTTACAAATGCAAGAAACTCAGGAAAATCTTGTCAGCTTAACAAACCCAAAAATTAAGTTTAGATTTACTCTGCCTGCGTTAATTTTATCAATAGGTCTTGTATTTGGAACAGTTTGGGGACTTTCACAAATTTTTACTGGACTACCAGCTGATGGTGGTTCCCCAACAGTAGTTGAAATACCTGACTTGACAGGCAGTAGCCAAACTCAAGCTTTAACAGATCTTCAACTCCTTGGATTCAAAGTTGGAATTGAAAATGCTGCACATCCTACCGTCCCAGCTGGTGCAGTTATTAGAACCCAGCCTTTAGCAAACACTATTACAAATCCTGATACTTTGGTAACAATCATCGTATCTGTTGGACAGGAAGCTTTTCCAATACCTTATGTAATTGATCTTGAAACAGATAGAGCTATTTATGTTATTGAGGAAAGTGGATTTACCATAGGTCAACAACTAGAAGTTAATGATGACAACATTCCGAGGGGTTTTGTAATTTCACAAAATCCAGTAGCTGGAAAAAAGATGAGCCCAGAATCAAGTGTGGACCTAGTGATTTCTTCTGGACCAAGCTTAATAGAGATTAGTGACCTATCTAGAAAATCACCTGAAGATGCTACTCAAATATTAGAAACACTTGGGTTTGAATATGAGTTAGTAGAGGAATATTCAGAAGAAGTGAATGAAGGACTCGTCTCCCATACAACACCTGGAGCTGGAGAAATAGTAACCCCTCAAGAGGTAATTACGGTCATCGTTTCTCTTGGTTTGAAAGCCGAAGTTCCTAATTTGATTGGCTACACCTACCAAGAAGCATCCAACATTCTTCAAGAGTTGGGTCTATTGCCATCGGCTAGTGGTGATACTGGTGGAAGGGTTACAAGCCAAAGCCCTGAAGAAGGTGAATTCCTGGATCCTGAAGGCTTTGTAGAATTAAGCTTTGACAACTAACATATCTATTTTTAAAAAAGAATTAAAGAAATGGTATGCGAATAATCGTAGATCTTTTTCTTGGAGAAATACCAATAACCCTTGGAAAATTCTTTTAATTGAAACTCTATCTCAACAAACACAGCTGGATAGAGCTAATCGTTATTATGAACAATTTATTGATAAATACCCTACGCCAAAGCATATGGCAAATGATTCTAAAAAACAGATATTGAAATTATGGTCTGGATTGGGATATAACAATAGGGCGACGAGATTACATGAAACTGCAAAAATTGTAGCAAAAACTGGCTTTGATAATCTATATCCTGATTTCACAGTTCTTCCAGGTGTAGGTCCTTATACGAACTCTGCACTGCTTAGTTTTGCGTATGGTGAAAAAGTTATTGCAGTAGATACAAATATTAAAAGAATTTTACAAAGATTCTTTAAGATCAAAGACAAAGACATTAAAAACTTTTTGCAGGCGAATCAAGATACTTTTCTGCATAGATTTGAATCAAGAGATTTTAACCAAGCACTAATGGATCTTGGTGCAACTGTATGTATGAGTAAAAATCCAAAATGTGTTATTTGTCCTTTAGAGAAGTCTTGTAATAAATTTATTACAAAAAATAGCCAGATACAACCTAAGTTTGAAGGTTCCTTTAGGCAAAAAAGAGGAATTGTATTGAAAATCTTGTTATCTAAAGATAATGTTACAAAAAATGTGATTCAAAAAGAGTTAGAATCCACTTCCCAAATAACTAAAAGAGTTCTTGACTCATTGGAAAAAGATAACTTAATTAAAATTACTAAAAATAAATATATTGTAATAAATGATAAATAGTTTACACTTTTCAATATGCCAGTATCAAAAAAAAGAGTAAAAAACTCTAAACCAACTCAGTCTAAAAAGATGTCTACTCAATTAAGTGGGGGTAAGGGACCTTCACCTAGGTGGTTTGTATTAACAATGAGCTCTTTAATGATCTTGGGTGTTCTAATGATTGTTTTGAACTACCTAACAATTCTTCCAGGATCGGTGTCAAGATGGTATTTGTGGGGTGGTCTGGGCATGATTGGTGCAGGCTTTTTAATGACTACAAACTATAACTAATCTATTAATCCTTCTTCTACCAACTCTGCATAGCTTTCTACATACTGGGTATTTGAATAAAATTTATCTGTAATCTTTTTTAAGCTTTTAATTCCTCCATTTTCATTAAACCAACTAATGTGTGTTCTTCTCAAAAGATAATCTGTCGGTTTTGTAACACAATAATGTTTAACTGTAAAAGTAAACTGATCTTCTTTATATGTTTCAGATAAATTCATGATGTCATCAACGAATTTTAACTTTTCTAAATCAAAATCTTTGTTAAATATTCTTTGGAGAGCTTCTTGTGCAATGATTCTAAACCCTGTAAGCTTTCCACCGGCTATTTGAACAAAACCGTCCTCAACAACATTAATGAAATGGCCACGAGATATGCTTTTAGTACTACTAGAGGAACTGTCTAATAATGCTCTAACTCCACTCCAAGAAGAAAGATATGAAAGATTATCTATATCAAAATATTTTCTGACATGTTTTAATAGAAACTCTTTGTCATTGTTGTCAGCAAATGGTCTATCTAAGGTGCCTGAAAACGTTTTTGTATCTGTCGTCCCTACAATAGTGTTTCCTAACCATGGTAAGACAAACATTATTCTGTCATCTTCAGTTTTAGGCAGTAAAACTGCTTTACCTTGTAGATTTAATGGATCTCCTTTAAGAATTAGATGAGCACCTCCACTATATGTAATTTTTGATGATTTTGAATTATATTCTCCGGGCAAATTGTGAACACCTGTAGCGGCAATTATTTTTCTCACTTCTAATTTAAAAGTTTTTGAGGAAATTTTATCTAAACATTCAACTTGGTAAATATTTTCGCTCTTTGTTATATTTGTAATTTCAAAATAATTAATTGCTGTTGATCCGTATTCTTCGACTGCATTTCTAAGAAGAGTCAAGACAAGTTTTGCATCGTCTGTTTGAGCATCTTCAAAAATAAAACTCTTTTTCAAATTATGTCTTTTTAGAATTGGAAACATCTTAGAGGTCTCTTCAACAGATACATTTTTATGTCTTCTATTCTTTTTTCTTGATCCTAAAAAATCATAGAAAAATAATCCGAGCTTAAATGCCTTTGGTGCAATAAAGTTATTTTGGAAAATTTTAGGCATGTCAGCAAAACCATCGTTTTTATACATTGGAGCTAGCAGTTGCAATGGCTTATACAATCTACCCAAAAGATTTTGAAGTACTTTTTGTTCTTGCAAACTTTCTCTGACTAGACCAATTTGAAGTTGAGGCAAGTATCTAATCCCACCGTGTAGTAGTTTTGTGCTTCTGCTTGATGCTCCAGAAGCAAAATCATTCTTTTCTAACAATATTACATTTAGATTATCGGAACTTGCCATCGCCATAGAAGCTGCACCTACAACTCCTCCACCTATCACTAGTAAGTCAAAAACTTCTTCCTTTTCTAAATTTCTTAATTGTTCAGTTCGTGAGAAACTCATTAATTAAGAGGCTGCATTTCTTCTTTACAGTGTTTTGGAGGATCATTGGCAACTACTGACAAAAGTTTAATAGTTAATTCAGTACCACAAATATTACATCGAAAATCTTGCATAGTTTCGAGAACATCTTCGGGATCAATTTCTGGAGGTGTGCTTGCAAGTGAAGAAATGGAGTTACTTAAAAATCTAAAAACTAAGTATCCAATTAATAGTGCTATTAAATATTCCATAATAATTTTTAGTTTTGTAGTGGAGATGATGGGACTTGAACCCACGACCCCCTGCTTGCAAAGCAGGTGCTCTTCCAGCTGAGCTACATCCCCTCGCTTTTAATATTATGCCTCGGATTTCGACGTAAATGAAAAAATTTTATAAATATTTTCTAATTGTGACTATTGTAAAAAGGACGTAAGGGCCTATAGCTCAGCCTGGTTAGAGCGCATCCCTGATAAGGATGAGGTCGCTAGTTCAAATCTAGCTAGGCCCACTTTAAAATAACCTCAACCTAATTCAAGTAATTTGGCTACAATACGTTGATGAATTTAATTGTTTTTGGATACTTTGCTGCTTTTTTTACTGCAGTTTCATTTTTACCACAAGCTATTAAAACAGTTAGGACTAGAGAAACTGCGGGTTTATCTCTTCTGACTTATTTATTCCTATTTTTAGGATCTTTGTCATGGTTTATTTATGGTCTTTATCTGACCGACTATCCTTTGATGGTTACAAATTCTTTAACTACAGTTTTCACAGGAATAATACTTTATTTAATTTTCTCAGAAAGAAATAATAAATATAATTAAAAAAATGAGATTAAAAAAAATTCTATTAATAGTATTTATTGCCTCATGTGGGTCAAGTTCAATAGAGAAAATCCCTGAAACTACTATAACTACTCTTGACCCTGAGCTTTCTATTTGTGAGAGAGTTGAAAGGGAATATATTTCATTATCTAATCAACTTTTTGAAACAAGCTTTGAATTAAATGATTATATTAATAATCTATCTGATGCACTTGTTGAAGAAGATAGAGATATTTTTTTTAAAGATCTAGATAAAAATGTTAAACATCAAGACATATATAAAAAATATCTTGAAACAAGAGCATTTGTTTACGAGCAAATAAATATTCTATATGGAAATAACTCTGACTGTCCGATCGCTGGTGATCAAGAGATTTCAGACGAAAAAGTCTTAGAGTCTAAAAAAGAATTATCTGATTTTTTAAGTAGGTATTAAGTATTCAAATTTTCTATATAGCTTTCAAAATCCTCAAGACCATCAAATATATTTTTTCCATAATTAAATAGTCCCCATATAAAATTGTTCAATACTTTAATGTTGTTTGCACTTATTCCTGTAAGAACCTTATTCGAAGCATACGCATAACCAATCTCAGCAGATGTACCTGAATCAACGTCCCTACCAGTGAGTAAGGCTACAACTATATCTGCAGATTTCAGGTTCTCCATGTCAGTGTCATAAATCCTTTTTTTTATTTCTAGAGTAAATTCACCTTCTACTAAACCCGCATCACGATGGGGTAAAAATGTATCATAAGAATATTTTTCTAAAATAGCAGAAATTTCTTCTAAATACTTTCTTTCATGATCGTCAAATAAGGGTCCTGCAATATAAACTTTCTTCATGTTTATATATTATTTAGTAATTTTTTAATTTGCTGAAGATCTTTATAGTTTAAAATATTTTCTGACATTGAATTTATGCTTTCCCTAATTTTGACATTCCATACTTCATGGAGTGGTAAAACTTCAACTTTTATAAAAAATAAGCTCGTATTCCTATCAAGAGGTACGGAGGTTTGGGTCTCTAACCTAAAAAATAGTTCTTCAAATTTGTCCACTTCAGGTTTGGAGTAACCGGGAAAATTACTTAATTCTGGAAAAGTTGTTATTGTCCATACCCACCTCTTTATGCTTTGTTTGCACATATATTCACTTAGTTTTTTACTGGATTTAAGCAGCTGTTCATTATCAGCAACGGGGTTATGTATAGACATTAAATTTTCTCCTAATTTACTAACAGGAGTCCATCCGCTAGGAAAACAAACAGATACAACTTCCATATTACCCTTATACATAAGAGCAAAGTCTTCCTCTAGTGATAGGGTGATTCCCATTAGGCTTGTATCTTTCTTTATTTCTAGAAAGTTAGTTATTTTAGTTCGCAAATCTAAACTTATAGCTAACTGAGTTTCTCCACATAGGTTATCTTTTTCAAGTGCTATTTCTTTTTTTTTAAATCTTATATATTCCGGGTTAGGTTTTTTGCTATATGCAGGTCCTTCAAGTCTTATCATTGATGGGTTATTTGTAAACGGTACCTTAACAAAATCTAAATTCATTATTATTAATCTTATAGAGAAAGGATTCAATTGGGAAATACAGGAGCTTTATTGCTGCATGGATTATTTGAACATAAAGGAAGACATAAAATTAATGCAGATTGGTTCAACAATTTAGAAATCGAAACAACTCTCATTGATTTACCCGGGCACGGTTCAGAAGAGTCAAGCAAGGGCCACATTGAAACATGGAGTGAAAATGACGTAGCGGTCTCAGATGCTTTTAATGGTCTCAATGATTATGACAAAAAGGTACTAATTGGCCACTCCTACGGAGGGCTGGTAGCCACTTACTCAGTCTTAAAAAAAATTGTATCTCCTGATTACTTGATACTGTCAGCGCCATTATTTGAAGACAACTATCCAAAATTTATTAGAAGTTTATCTAGACCAATGGCTTCAATAGCTCCAAAATTAAGAGCCCCTTCTCCGGTAAATAAGAGAAATCTATCGACTGACTCAAGTGTTGTTGAAGATTACTTCAATGATCCTTTAGTGTTTAGAAGCTTATCGTTTAGGTTTGGTTATTTAATTACAGAAGCCCAACAATATGTAAATGAAAACATAACAAAACTAGACATCCCAACAATTGTTTTACATGGTAGTGATGATAAGATTGTCCCAATATCAGGATGTAAAGAAATTTCTAAGCTGAGCAATGTTAAATTTGTTAAAGTCAAAAATTCAAAACATGAAATCTTAAATCAAGATACCCGACCTTTTGTTCTTAGTGAAATATTCAACTGGTTAAAAGAGAAAGAATTAGTTTAGAAACTTTAAACACTATTGCAAAAGATTTGCAATAAGAAAATGTTTGTATAGAATATTACTATGCATGTACCTGATGGATTTATAAACGCTCAAGTTTCTGCAGCTTCAGGAGTAATTAGTCTTGGAACATTGTGGGCGTATGTAAGATCTGCCAAAAATTTAGTTGCAGATAAATTAATAGCTTTAACAGGTATGATGTCAGCTTTAATTTTTGTACTTCAAATGATAAATTTTCCTATAGCTGCTGGAACAAGTGGACATTTACTTGGTGGAGCGCTTGCAGTAATTGTACTTGGACCAAGTCTTGGTGTTATCTGTATATCAATAGTTGTTGTTATTCAATCTCTTCTCTTTGCAGATGGAGGGCTTAGTGCTCTGGGTGTAAACGTCCTTAATATGGCAATAGTTACATCTTTAACAGGTTGGTTAAGTATTACTTTTTGGAAAAAAGTATTTGGAGACACTAGGGTTTCTCTAATAAGTGGCTCTGTGGTTGCAGGACTATTGTCAGTTGTGTTTTCTTCAATAGCATTCGTCCTTGAATATGCAATTGGTGGGACCGTCTCTGTCCCTCTTGGAAGTGTTCTTGTTGCTATGATTTCTACACACTTGTTTATAGGATTGGGTGAAGGAATCATAACAGCACTTATTGTCTCTTTGCTTCTAAGGGTTAGATCAGATTTGGTATATGTAAATTCAAATAAAAACAACTCAAACAACCTCTCGACATCTTATGGGGTTTTCATACTTCTAATTTTGTCACTTACATTAATTACACCGTATGCTTCTTCTTCACCAGATGGTTTAGAGTCTGTCGCAAGTGAATTTGGATTTGAGGAAACTGATGGAATTGTATTGTTGTTGGAAGATTATGGTATTTCAAGTATCAATAACAATTTTGTTTCTACAATTGCAAGCGCACTGTTAGGAGTGCTGGCAATAGCTGGTTTCAGTACATTATTTTTAAGAAAAAAGAGTGGGAAAAATTAACTAATTTCTTTTTGATTTTTTTTAAAATTTTTTATATATTTAAATTAACTTTTTGTGAAGAAAATCTTTTTAGAGGATCATTACAAGAAGGGTTAGAGATAACCCTTGAAGCAAGTTAAGTCTGGAAACAGACAAAGCGGAGTATTCAAGGGTTTTCTCATTTTTAAAACGATTCACTAAATTAATACAAACATGCTTCTTTTCCTTAAGTTGTCGATATATTACATTGGTTACAATTAGATAATGGATAAGTTTTTAGATATTAAAGAAATACACTCTGCTTGCAGGAAGTGTTACAAATGCGAATTATCTAAGACAAGAAATAATGTAGTCGTTGCAAAAGGTAACCCCTCTGCAAAAATATTAATAATTGGAGAAGCTCCTGGAGAGAAAGAAGATCTTACTGGGTTTCCATTTGTTGGTAGAGCTGGGAAAATGTTAGACGCAATCTTAGATTCTGTAAAGATTGATCCGTTAGAAGATTGCTACATAACGAACATAGTTAAATGCAGACCACCAGAAAACAGGAGGCCTAGTAGCACAGAAATTGATAGCTGTATTACGTGGTTAAATATACAGATTAGACATATAAACCCATCAATTGTTATTCTTGCAGGTTCAACTGCAGTTGAAGGTTACCTGGGTATTAAAGATCCTATTACAAAAATTAGAGGTTCTTGGATTGAAAGAGATGGTATAAAATACATGCCAATCTTTCACCCTGCTTATTTGTTAAGGAATCCTTCAAAAGAAGTAGGGAAACCAAAATGGTTGACCTGGCAAGATTTGAAAAAGGTTAAAAAAGAACTAAATGCAATTTAAGATGAAAATTCTTCTTTTGTATTCATTAACAGTGAAATAAATATAAAAATTCCAGCAACAATTACATTAGAGTTAAATGATTCGTCTAAGAATATCACACCTGCTGAGACTCCGACTACAGGAACTAAATAATCAACCGACGCTACCTGAAGTGCGCTTACTCTTTGAATAAGCCACGTAAAAGAAGTGAATGCTCCTAGATTGAAAAATACTAACATGATGACCCTAAGTATCTGCGAGGTATTTAACGATTGTACTTCTGTACCTGTAATTAAAAATGCAGCCGTGGACAATAATATAACTATGGGGTATTGAAAAGTTAACCAACTACTCACTTTGTACTTTCTTGCGTACTTTCTGTTTAGCACTGTAGCTAAAGCGATACACTGAACTCCCATAAACGCTAGAGATCCTCCCAAAAAAATATTTCCTTGATCTTGAAGGCCTGTCTCTTTTGAAATGAAAAGGTATGAAACACCCAACAGTCCTATGAAAATAGAAATATATTTTTGTCTTGATATTTTTTCTTCCTTTAGAAGTATTTTCAACCAAACAATTGTAAAAACAGGGGCTGAACTTATTAGAAGAGTTACTAGACCTGAAGAGATGTACTGGAGGGAGAATATAAAAAACCACCCTACAAAAAATATTGAGGCCATTGCAGTAATGGAGGCTTCTTTAAGAAGTGTCGAATCGAACTTATCTCGATTAAAAATGGAGTAATAAATAAAGAGCAGGGTGCCAATAACTGTGACCCTTAAGGTTATTAAAAATATTTCATCAATTCCTTCAATTAAGAGACTTCTAGAAATAACATTTCCTGTTCCCCACATAAAAGCAGCTGTAAAAATTGCTCCAATAATTTTTGAGACTGGGGTTTTTTGATTTTTTATGTTTTTACTCACTTGAGAATCTTAATAGTAAAAAATATTAACAATTTTACTCTAATTTGTTAATATAAGATTATCGGGAGCAGATTGCTGAGAGGGTGTAAAAACCGACCGTTTGAACCTGTTGGGTAATTCCAACGAAGGGAACATCCTCTTTACCTGTAATTAATAGAGGATTATATGAACACATTATCTGCTTATTTCTTAATAGCTGCATTACTTTTAGTTATTTTTCTTAGAACAACAAAAATAAAATCGTCGGAAAAAGAATATTTTGTTCTCAATAAAACAGAAGGTGTTCTAGGTCTTTCCCTTAGTTTCTATGCAAGTGGTATGGGGTTGTGGATTCTTACTTCTCCTGCAGAAGTAGCTTGGTATGGTTTAGGTTATGACATATATGGATATGCATTATCCGCTGCAACACCTTTTGTTTTAATTTATTTTCTAGGACCTAAAGTTGCAAGCATTACTCCTGATGGGGCGACATTACCCCAGTTTATTGAGAGCAGATATGGTCAACCCGCACAAAAACTAGTATCGTGTGTTGCGGTTTTGTATATGAGTGCATTTTTAATAGCTGAATTTGCTTCTATTAATTTTTTATTTCCCTCAATTTCTAATGTATCTGGATTAGTTGTCAGTATCTTTATTGGCGGTGTTACGTTTTTATATTTAAGTAAATCCGGTTTTAAAGCCTCATATGTAACTGATAAATTTCAAGGAATTGGGTTGATTGTTCTCTTAATCGTGTTGTTTTCAATTTGGTTAAATCAAAACTCATTTAGTGAACTAGTGGCTTTCTCAAAAACTGGAGGAATAGATACATTTGAATTTTTTAGTTTTAAGTCTGCTTTAGCGGTAATCGTAGCTGTAACAGCAGCTGAGATATTTTCACAGGGATACTGGCAGAGATCTTTTTCAGCTGAGAATACCAAAAGCTTGCAAAAAGCTTCGATTTTTGCAGGATTAGGTTGCTTCCTAACAATTCTTATTCTTGGATTTGCAGGTTCTGTTGGTGCTGGAAAAGGCTTAGAAAACCCAAGCTTAAGCTTCATTGAACAGCTTGATTTAAATCTTCCTATGTCATTAGTTTTGATTTCTCTCTGTACTCTCTTGGTTACATCTAGTGTTGATACTTTAGAAAATGCTATTTCATCTACAATCTCTCTAGATTTGGTAAGGAAGGGTTCAACTGAAGCAAGATACATAACGGCTGGATTAATCATCTTGTCTATATTTTGCTCCCTTTATGTAACGAGCATTTTTAATGTATTTTTGATTGCGGACTTGTTTGCAGTTTGTATGGTGTTTCCAGTTTTTTATAAGTTGAAAAATAAATCTTCAAGCTTGTATATTTTTATTCCTTTTTTTGGATCTTTAATTATGAGTTATTTGTACAGATTAATTTTCGTTGATCTATCTGTAAACCCGGGTGGAATTTTTATACCAACAGATTTATATGGTTTAGCTGACTTGAATACTTTTTTAGCTGGACTTATCTCGTCAATACTCATAACCATTGCATATAATAAAGTTGCTAAATAAAATTTCAAAAACTTAGGAGAATACATGAAAGCTTCAGATCTAGATAAACTGACAACCCTTAGCAATATCAATATCAGCAACTCTGATCTTATGTTAAGTGCGACAAGAATGAGTTTTGAGAAAAATACCTACATCCAAGAAATATGGAGATATTCAAATAATGAATGGAAAAAGTTTAAAGGAGCTGAATCTAAAAATTTTCTTAATCCTAAATATTCTGATGATAAAAAATATTTATCATTTGTAGAAGTTGAAAAAGGAAAGAAACCTAAACAAACAATCGTCGTTAAAAAAGGGAATTCTTTAGATAGAATTTTTAAAACTAGTGGAAGTATTCATAATTATATATGGAGTAAATCAGGTAAATTCTTATACATTACAGTAGGTGATTGGGATGAGAATTTTGAAAAAGTTGAAGATAAGCAAGATGAACCATTCTATTTAGAAAACATACCTCATAAATTCGATACTAGAGGAGTTATTTTTAATAAAAGAAATCATATATACAAAGTAAATATAGAAACAGGTAAGTCATCAAAAATAATTAATGGGGATAAAGAAAATTTTATCTCTATAGGTTCTGTGGTTGAACATGCAGGACAATTGTATTTTACAGCAAATGTATATAACGATATGGGAACAATGCTTGAGGAAAGGATTATTAAGAAAGATTCAAAAGGACTAGACATAATACACTCAGGCGGCATGTGGGGGAAACTGTTCTCTTTTAAGGGAAAACTTTATGGAATCGGATTAAAAAACAGATTTGATTGGCCAACAACTACAAACATATATGAATTAAGTGATTCAGGTAGAGCTAAGGAAATTGACACAGTTTTCGATAAAACTATTGTAGATGTTAAAACTACCGAAGAAAATATGTATGCTCTTTACGAAGATTCTGGAAAACAACTAATTGCAAAAAATACAAATAATGGCCTAGAGAATTTGTTTGATGAGGACATTACAATTACGGATTTTGCAATACAAAAAAATGAGATATTTTTTCTAGCAAATAGTTTTACAAAAAGTGATGAGGTTTTTAAATACTCCGAATCAGGTATTGAAAAGATTTCAAAAACAAATGACTCTTTTCATAAAAAAGTCTCTTCATATAGTTTTACCTACAAAAGATTCGATACGGGAAAGTCAAAAGTTGACACCTGGGGAATCTTTGTTGGAAAAGATAGGCCAACTTTATTAAATATTCATGGAGGTCCAGCTAGCCAGTATGGCTTTACTTATTTTGATGAATTTCAGGTTTATGCTGAAGCAGGTTTTAATGTTGTAGCCTGCAACCCTCGAGGGTCTACAGGTAGAGGTCATAAATATCTACGAGATGTATGTGGTAACAAGTGGGGTGTTAATGATGTCCATGATGTTTTATCAGTTTTTAAGCAAATGCTAAAGGAGCTAAAGATTACCAATAAAGACTACGGAATCATGGGTGGATCTTATGGAGGTTTTATGACTTCCTGGATCATTGGAAATCATCCCAAAATGTTTAAATCTGCCATTGTTGAGCGAGCATTGATTAACTGGGAGACTATGGTTGGAACATCAGATATTGGGATAGGTTTTCCGGAAATGTATCTTCTTGATGAAATGGATAACAATCTTAATCTTTATAGGAAAAAGAGTCCTATAACTTATGCAAAAAACATAAAGATTCCAACATTAATACTTCATTCAGAAAATGATTATCGATGTCCTATCGAGCAAGGAGAACAATTATTTTCAACATTAAAACGCAATAAAGTTGAGTCAGCAATGGTTCGTTTTCCCAATGAAGGACATGAACTTAGTCGTTCAGGGAAACCTCTCCACAGAAAACAAAGATTTGATTTTATAATCGATTGGCACAAAAAACATTTATCTTAGTTCTTTTTAACACCCTCTATTCAAGTTAGAGTAGTAACGAGGGATTCATGAAAAATGAAATAACAACACCTGAGAATGGTGAAGAATTAAGAATACTTTCAAGGAAAAATCCAGCACTTGCTTTCGATTTTCTCTCTAGCAATAATCTCGCCTGGAATGAAATAGCCAAAAATGACCCATTTGACTCAGCAGATACTCTAGAAGAATTCGAGCCAGAAGAAGCAGGAAATCTTTTGCTAAATATCCCGGTTGATGTATCGATTAAAATTTTTGAGTCTTTAAGACCAAGAGCAATTATAGAAATTGTCCAAAGTTTAAATAATAATGTTGTTGAAGAAATCTTTAGTGAGATGGATACAGAAGACGTCGTCGACGTATTTGAAAGAAGTACTGTAGAGGAAGCTGAAGATTTATTAGATATTCTAAATAAATCTACAAAATTAGTTATTAATAAAAGACTTGCTTACCCAAAAGACTCAGTTGGAAGATTAATGTCTGAAGAGGTAGCGAAAATATCTAAAGGAATAACAGTTAAAGAAGCATTAGATGAATTAAAAACTTTGCATACAAGTGTTGAAGATATTGTATATGTTTACTCAGTTGATGATGAAAATATTTTGTCAGGTGTTCTTTCATTTAGAGAAATTGTCTTTGCTGACCACGAAGAGTTGATTGAAAACGTTATGATACCGAATCCAATCAGCATACATCCAACAGCAGATCAAGAAGAAGCAGCAAGGTTAATTAAGCAGTATGAACTTCTTGCATTACCTGTGGTTGATAAAAATAATATGCTTATTGGGCAGGCAACAATTAGTACAGCCCTAGACGTGATTCAAGCAGAAATAGCAGAGGATTTTTCTCAATCTTTTGGAGCCGGAGCTGAAGAAACAATCTTTACCCCCTTAAAGAAATCTATAAAACTTCGATTGCCGTGGATTGCTGTAAACATGGGGCTTGCTTTTATGGTCTCATGGTTAATAGCTCAATTTGATGAAACTATAGCTAATGATGCTTTGTTGGCAGCATTGATGCCCGTGGTGGCCTTGGTCGGGGGGAATTCTGGCGCCCAATCTTTAGCAATTGTAATTAGAGCACTCGCAAGAAATGATATTTCTGAAGCAAGGGTTTTTGAGGTGATAGGAAAACAATCATTTATTGGAGTGGTTAATGGACTCTTTATCGGGGTGCTGTCGTTTATCCTGCTAAGCGCTACTGGATTAAACAATTATGCACTAACGTTAAGTATTGCTGTCTTCGGAAATATTTTTATAGGTAACTTGTTTGGTTCCTCTATACCTTTAGTTCTTCGAAAACTAGGATTCGATCCTGCTCTTGCATCAAATATCTTTCTAACTTTAGTTACAGATATTGTAGGGTTTGCAGGATTTTTAGGTATTGCCCTTCTGTTAATCTAGTGATCTCTAGACCTAGATGTCTTAGTCATTGTTTTTGACAACTTACCATTCTCAAAAATGAATGACTCTATACCGTCCACAAGGTGTTTTCCTTGCTGAGACTTTTGAGAAATGACTTGTAGTACTAATCCTTCAAATGGTGAGATTAGTGTTATTGAATGTTGCTTGAACCGTTTAGAGGATTGATCTCTTCTTATTACATCACTAACCATGTGTTGAGATTCCCACGACCACTCATCATCTACGACTACAAACTTACAAATATGTTTGGTCTGAGTTTTATCTATTCTGGCACCAGGGCAAACAATAAGGCTTCCCTCTACCCATGGATTTAGGCCAACTCCGTCAAATTTAGGAAAGCCTGTATCAAAAGCTTTATCGATGATTGCTTCAACGTCGCCATTTTCTAAATTTCTTTTCTTAATGATTTCAGAAATATTATTCTGCAGGTCGAAAAGCTCTTTTTCGGAGAATTTTTCTAATTTTGCCTGATCCATATAGTAAATTTAAGCAGGTCTGTGAGACATTTTATTCTTCTTCAGAGTCTCTATTATTGTTGAAATTTTGAACATCAATCCTAATGATTCCAACAACGAAGACAGTTAATGTAACAACTGGAAATATTAAAATTACCAAGAATGGATTTGAAGTTATTGTCTCAATCATAATTTAATATTAACAAAACTAGCAGGTATAATAACTTTAGAAAGGTTAAGTTATGATAAAACTTGGATTATACGCAAGCATAGTTTCAGTAATTGCATCTGTAATTATTTATGTTTTTTTAGAAGATCCACAACTAGCAATTTATGTTGGTTTATGGGCACCGACTCTAATTCTTTATAGTCAAGCTTACGAAAAAGCAAATAACGAATAACCTTTAATTTAGGTAAGTTTTCAAAAGACGCTAGAGTTCGATTATGAGTAAAACTGAAAAAAAGACTTTTTGGGGCTTTTTAGCCGTTGCTTTCGTTTTGCATCTCTACCTAGTAGTTTCAACTATTGTTGGTTAAAAAATACTTAATTTTATTCTTAGTTCTTGTTTTTTGTAACAACAATATTTCTAGCCAAGAAACAACCTCTTCTGATTTAGACCTACAACAATCTGAAAATGTCCTAACCCAAATTTTGGATAGCTATAAAACTTACTCCTCTGACCCTGAGGAAGCCCTAGATACTATATGGGGTTTTGCACACCCAAGCAACAAAGAGATAACTGGTCCAAAAGAGAACTTTGAAAAAATGCTTTTGTCTGAGCCCTACAATGCAATTCTCGATTTAAAAGAATATAGCTTTACAAAAACAGTAGAAACTGAAGATAGTAATCATTATGAAATAAAAATTTTAGCTAAAAATAACTCATATTTTGAAGTCATCTGGGTGTTCCAGTTTGACGAATGTCCAGATAATCCAAAAGAAAACTGTTGGCTTACTATAGCCGTGACTGCCCCCTCTTATTATGAATCTGGTGTCTAAATAGCGATTTAATATCTTTACTTTATTTGTATATAAATACCTAACGAAAAATAATACAGTAATGTTATCTAGTGGGAAACATACTAAGTAAATCAAATAGGAGCAGTCATGACAGATAGGTATTCAAAGGAAATAAGATCAACGATTACAAGTGAAGGAAATGTAGAATTGTCAATCACTAAAGTACAAGTGCCTACACCCAATGATGA
>Ga0209929_1000241_pt1 | contig 20975 bp, 22 predicted proteins | sample SalPon2_C_H2O_MG_2_FD_185731 | JGI IMG/M metagenome (GOLD analysis project Ga0209929, IMG submission 185731) | Salt pond water microbial communities from South San Francisco under conditions of wetland restoration - Salt Pond MetaG SF2_C_H2O_MG... ... | reverse complement strand
GGTCGTCCATCATTCTTTCAAAATGGTCAAACACGTTATCAAACCCAACGGTTACTGGTCTTAATTGATTGAATATACTTAATGCTTTATTAGTCATTATAACTCCTTTTGTTAAGCAAGTTTATTTAAATAGAACCCATTATGGCGTTCTACATTTATTTATATAAGTACGATATTTTATTTGTCAACCCTACTTATAGAAATTCACTAGGCTGAGGATCCCTACCAGTTCCCTAGTGAATATCAATAAGTGCCACTTTGTTATTCACGGAGTAAAATGGCAAATCTCCGTTTTGCGACACCGACTTAATTTCTAGGTCGGGTTTCTGCGTGAGGACTTACGAGTAGCCTCAACATAATATATTTATCTATTCACCAACGCAAAACTTTAAAACTAATAACCTCTTTGTCGTTCTAACTTTTTCTTTAATTTCTTACAATTAGCAATGTTTTCTTTTTTTTTTCTTCTCTTTTTTTCTGACGGTTTTTCGTAAGATTGTCTTTCTCTCAACTCTTTTACAATACCTTCTTTTTGTACTTTACGTTTTAACACACGCATAGCCTGTTCAACATTGCCTTTTCTAACTTCAACTGTTATACTCAACTTATTCACCTCCCTTCAATTTTTCACAAATCATATTCATTTTTCCGTTTTGATCTTTTCTGATTTCACCGTGTAAACATCTCCAATCTTTTTTATCAAAGTGATTATCAAACCAAGTTTCTATTGTCATTATTGAACCTGACCCTTTTCCTTTAATATCTCTTTCTTCTTCATTAGATAATGTGGTTACAAAGATACAAAATCTATCTAGTCCTTCTCTTCCTACCATCATAAACTCGTGTGGGTTAATCATTGCACCACCTAAACCAAAATAAACCGTAGGTGTATTTGACATCAAATCAAAACATTTTGACTCTAATCTTAAAGGATCATATCCTGGCATATTAAATGCGTGAAATTGTGTATCAGGAGCACCTATTTCTGATCTTGGTGTTCTAGCATCCCAATCAGGATATTGTTTTCTAAACATTGCTGTAACTGAACCTTGCAAAATTTGTGAAAAACTATTTGATATATAATTACTTTCTACGCCACAATATTCATCTGTAATCCAATTAACAGTTTCACCATTAGGATATGTAAGTGTATTGTCTTTTTTAAAATTTTCAATACCACTATTAAATAGATGTTTAAACATTTTTACATTTTCCTTAACATCAAAGACTTCTAGTATACCTCTATCTTCTCTAGGTTTCAATTTCGCTTTTAGATTTTTAACACTATTGTATGCTGACCTTGGCGTCATTTTACCACTTTTAATTTGTTTGAATAAACTAGGATCTCTTGTCTTAATAATTTTAAGCTGATCCATCATAGATATTGAGATTTTATGAGGCGTACCTGATTGTATTAAATTTATCCAATTCTTTTTATCTTCTTTTGTAGGTTGTTGTTTATTTGTTTCTACATATGCCATTTCCAATTCATTATATTCATTTAATATAGTTTCGTGGTCTTTCTCTCTTTTAAATACATTGTCGGTTAATAGTGATAACATTTCAGCATAACTATTATTTTGTATTTCTAATTCTTCATTTTTTGTTAGCAAGTTAATTTGTAATTCTAAAGCGCCTGCTTTTTTACCTGCCGATCTTCTTGTATGACCGCCTTTCATTTTACCTGACGGATAAACAGGAACAGGATTGCTGTTAGGTGTCAATCCTTTTGCCATTCTTTCTTTCATATCTTCAGCAATTTCATTTACTTTTGAGTCTTCAGCGTTTTCATTTCCGTATATTCTTTTATTTAATTCACTAGGTATTAGGTCATCTATTTTTACAAACATATTACCTAAACTATCTGTTCTTATTTTAAATTTAACTTCACTCATCATTGTATTATCTCCTTATCATAGTATTAATGGTATCACAAAAAATCATAAATGTCAAGCCCAAATAAATGGTGGAGGGAACAACCCCTCCACCTGGACTAACACTATGATTGATAGATTTAGATTGAATCAGACTCGTCCTCATCATCTTCCTCACTATCATTGGATTCCATTTGCGACTCTAACTCGGCCTTCTTTTGTTGTTCCATAATGGAATCAGCAGAAGCACCAGCATCCACTTTCGTGTAGAGTTCAACAAAGGAATTCTTTGTATCATCATCAAATCTATTTGTACACATTTCAATAGCCTTCATCTTATTATTAAAGATTGAATATGCCTGTGTGATATGTACAAGTCTTCTTGTAGATATAATTTCGTCAACACCACCATCAAAGTAGGTTTTTCTAATTACATCTGCCCAAGTAGTTAACTTGTCAATGAATTTAACATCTGATTTACCATAAGACTTTAAAGTATTATTTAAAATCTTTTTTTCAGTAGATACAGACGGATATTTCTGTTCAAAAGTTACTGGAAATCTTTCAAGGAATGCCTCGTTAAGAACATTAGTACCGATAAACTTACCGTCTTCGGATCCTTGACCTTTAGTATTTGCAGTAGCAATTACATTGAAACCAGATTTAGGTTGTACCCACTTGTTAATCTTCTTAACAAAGATACCTGAACCTTCAAGGACTGGTTGTAAACACATAATCTTATTACTCGCAAGGTCAATCTCGTCAAGTAAAAGAACAGCACCTCTTTCCATTGCCTCAATGATCGGACCATTAGACCAGACAGTTTGTCCGTCTTTAAGTCTGAAACCACCAAGTAAATCGTCCTCGTCTGTTTCAATTGTTATATTAACTCTTATTAATTCTCTTTTCAAATCAGCACACGCCTGAGTCACAGCCAGAGTTTTACCGTTACCAGAGAGACCAGTAAGAAACACAGGATAAAATTTATTAGATTTTATAATAGATTTTACATCTGGATAATTACCGAAACTTACAAAGTTTTTATCTTTAACAGGAACAACATTGTCCGTTAAAGTTGAAACAATATAAGCCGCCTCTTTATTAGTAGTAGGCGTTGTAGGTTTTACAACCGTCTCCATTGTAGTTGGTTTTGAAACATCTGTATCTGAACCAGATGGCATTTTGAATATACCTTTTTTTACTTTAAGGTCTTTATCAGCAACTAGCCATTGTGGAAAAGCAACATTATGTTTCTTCTCAACTTGTACTAATTGTTTTCTAGTGATTTCTTTTATATCACCAAACTCTTTGTAGCATAGTTCTACAAATTGTCTTTGTTTATCATTTAATAACATTTGTTAGTCCTTTCTTTTATTAAATATACTATTAGGCTATCATAAAACGACCCTAAAGTCAAGCTATAATAACTATTGATTTTATTGATGTTTTGATCCATATTATGCAACCTTCTCAATAAATTTGTTTAAAAGCACTCTGGAAGTGATTCTTCCTTTCATACTCTTACTGAATAAGTTTTTAATCTTACCAGGTTTCATTGTATCATTAATACCTTCTAAATCAACATTTTGTACTTTCATATCTTTAGCATTAACAATATGGTAATCATCATAACCTTTTTGAGGAACAGTACAAACTTTTTCTTTATTAAACTTTTGTCTGTTCTTATTGTATTCTTTATCTTTCTGATCCCAAGTTAATTTTGGATTGTAAGGTTTGAAATACATATCAGTTTCCCACCTTCTAATTCTTTTGATTAGATAGAAACCGATAGTTGTAATATTGTGGTATTCTCTTAACATATTCAATATAGTACCTGTAAATCCTGTTGATCTATATCCATAGTTCTCATCTTTTACGGTATGATATTTTTTCTTGTATATTAAAACATCATCACCGTGGTTATCTGGATATGTACCAACTAATTGTTTTGCTTCTTCACTATATTTCATTGTATCAGATGAACCGTGATTACCACCACCATCAGTTAAAGTAATCAAGTTCATTTTTTCAATACTATATTTTGCCTTAAACAAAGGTACTAATTTTAATAAAACAATTAATGCCTCATTTAAAGGTGTAGAACCTAGATAATACTTACTAGGTATTCCTACTGAATCTGGTCTGTATTCATATCCATAATTACTTCTCCAAGAATATCTATGGTCATAATACATTGCTAAGTGATATAGATACATTAGAGATTCTTCTAATTTTTGTTTTTTAAGTTTATGACTTGCAACATTAACTAGTGTAATCTTATCAATAGACATATCACCGTGTTTATATTTAAATCCATAACTTCTTCTATATGATCTATCATCATCTTTATCCATTTCACTAGAAAAGAAATATAACTCAAAAGGTATATTTGTTTTTTGACAAAATGATACTAACTGAATTGTTTGTTGAACAGTTTTGAAAATGGTATCACTCATACTACCTGACCAATCTAACAACATCATCATACCGTGGTTTTTAGCGTCTGGTAATATAGTTAATCTTTTAAATATATCTTCGTTGAATTTATAACTATGTAATTTAAGAGGGTCAATAGTACCTGTTTTGTTAGTAGATGATCTCTTATAGGCAGTAGCAGCCTTTTTCATTTCAAACTCTTTAACAAGATACATAATAGTCTTTTTAGATTCACTCATAAAAGATTTGTATTCTTTTTTAAGATATGGTAAATAATTTCTAGCAGTTGTCTTGTCATTAATAAAAGATTGTTTCATATCTTTTAAGAAGTTTTCATTAGAATATATAACTTTACTTAATATAGGTTCTGGTATTGATCTATAATTATAACTTTTAGATGTATCTAATAATTTTTCTTTATGACCTTCAAAGTGATTGTTAGTAATTGAACCAAGAGGCATATCACCACCAGCACCTACTTCACCACTACCTGAATTATTATCTTTATCTTTGGCAGTCTTATCACCTACAGCAGGTTTATCTTGTTTTGATTCTGATTCTGTATTACCTTCTTCGCCGTCTTGTTTATCTTTTGATTCTTTATCTGAATTGTTATCTTCATTACCTTCACCTTCAATATCTTTACTATCTTTTGAATCATTTTGTTTATCATTCAAATTGTAGTTCTTAACTAATATGTGATTATCAAAGTCAGGTAATTTTTTAAGTTTCTTAACTTCTTTTTTCTGCCACTCTAACATCTTTTTAGCAAGTTTAATTACATCATTAAAAGTTTTTAATGAGTCAACTTGTTTCAACCATAAATTGTCTGAATTAGAAAAGTTAAATAATAATTTTTTTGAAGACTTATAGAAGACATTAATTTTGTCAATTAACATTAAGTCTTTATCATAGTCTTTATCTTTAAGACCAAAGAAGTTTTGTCTGTTAAGTATTTCAAAACCATTCAAGTAATTAGTAATAACACCTGGATATTTCTTTTGAATTTTTGCGTCAATTCTGCAATCTTCTAATACATTAACATATGATCTTAACTCATCATCATCAGCAATCTTCTTCCAACCATTAGTCGGTGTAAATAAAGCGTGAGCACATTCGTGTGCCACTAACATATCTGTTACATCTTTTGATTCTGTTTTGAATATTGGTAATGTTAATACTCTATTTACTACATCAAACGAAGCAGTTTTAACATTGTTTTGTTGTACGGTTATATTTTCTGTTGCAAGTAGTTTTGCAAGTTGTGATTTTTTATCTATATTAAGTGTGTCCATTCTCTTATCCTATAGGAAAACGACCCAAAAGTCAAGCGTTATTTTATCCTTGATTTTACTAGGTTTTAGAGAGTGTTTGTTCTTCTTTTGTTCTTATTTTGTGAAAATAAAGGTAGGTTCAAACTTTCTACCTGGGAGATTCGGTCTTTCAAATTTACCTAGATAACGATTCTCTTGTTTCTTTTCTTCTATCTCGCCATCTAAATTAACACTTGCTGATCCACCTTGTTGTGTAGATAGTGATAACCACCAAGTATCTGTATGTTCAAAACCTACATCTAGTGCTAGTTGTACTGTATCTTCCTCAAAGGTTTTGTACTGTTTTGTATTTGCAACATTCAATGCTAGTTTCTTACCTTTTTTCAAACCTTTAAATGCGTTAGCAATAGTCTGTTTTAAAAACTTTTCTTTCCATACATCGCTAGTATCAAACTTAATACTAGATTGTTCTGGTTCATCACCATATGCTTCCCAACCAAAGTAAGGTGGACTTGTAAATACAAAGTCTAAACTTTCATCTTCAGGTATGTATGTTTCACTACCTTGTCTTAATAGTGTATATGATTTATGTTTATGTCCATAATTATCTCTTATTTGTTCTAGTCCTTTATATGTAGGAATACAAGGATCAGTACCTATATAATTAACGCCGGCTGCAATTGCACCTAATAATCTACCACCATAACCCATACTAGGATCCCATACTGTACCAGCAGACGTACCTTCTAGTGGACTATCTTTTTCTACAAAGATGTCGTATAAGGCAGCGGCAGCAGTTGGTCTAAAATTAGATACCATTTGAGTGCCAGAGTATCGTCTTAACATTGATCTCATATCTGAATCTGTTATATCGTGTAATGGTTTCTTTTTAAAGAAAGTACCTGTAAGTATTTTATTAATACCTTTAGTTAAATGTTCTTCATCATTCCATACTTCCATAGGTGTCTTCATTTTACCACACTTAATGCCCCAAGCGTGTTCCATAAAAGACCACGCAAGGTTTAATCCGTGAGTTGATTGACCTATAACTTTGTTCTTATGATCAACCATAGTATCTCGTCTAAATGCTAACAACATATTATAAATGTTGTTTCGCCACTTATCGTCTTTAGGGTAATAGGGAAACCCTTTAGACTTTATTATATCGTGTGATTCTTTCAAATCCATTTAATTAATATGTCCATCCTGGTGGTGGGGTTTTAGTTGGTTCTGCTAAAGAAGGTGTATTTGGTCTATTGAAGAATAAATTACCTGATACACTAATTCTTTCAGCTTCTTTTGTATAGAAAGGATTTACTCTATGTCTTAATTGTGCAGGAAATAACCACATACCATCTACTTCAGGTGTATATTTGTATGTGTGTTGGGCCCAATCACCATTTGTATTTTCTCCAAAGTGAAATCCAATAGCACCTGGTCCAAGACCTGTTCCTTCAAATTCTTCCTGTTCTTTTTTTAAATCTGGTGTTTTTAAATATATAACCCAAGTAAGTTGTCCAGAGTGAGTATGTTCAGGATTAAACTCCCCACCTTTCATATAATTTATCCATAGTGAAATTAAACTAAATGAAGTAGAGTGATTATTTTCATCAAATATTTGTGCTTCATATCTACATTTTGCTTTTACATAGCTTTCTAAATAAGGTTGAAATTGTTTTACAAACCATTCTCTATCTTCAATACTATAATTTCTTTGATCTCCTATTAATCCTACAAGTCTTTTATTAGCAGTTTTTGGTTCTGCTAAGTTGCCTTTTTTTAATAATCCTTCTCTAAAACTTTGAGGTATTTTAAAGTATGCAACATAAGGACCAAAGTTTAAATTACCTTGTATATTTGGTCCAGGTTGTGGTGATGTATATTGTTGTTCTATTTCCATTTTATTCTCCTATTATTCTGAATAACGTAGATTCAAAGGTATCATAAATTTGATCTTTTGTCAATAGTGATTGCTCATAATTATAACTAATTTCTTCAAATTTATCTCTATAATTAGTATTCATCATCTTATCACATAATTCCTTGGCGCTTTCTACTCTTTGCCATTCATCTTTTACGAGTATTCCTGTCGAATCATAATCTTTGTAAACCATAGGTATAATGCCACAGGCAAGTGCCTCGTGGTATCTACTTGTGGTTGCCTTGTTATCTTTCCAATTAAAACATAATGTATATTTTGATTTTGATAATATAGGTAATATATTTCTCATACTATCTGGTTTCATATCTCTTTTAACCGTAGAAAATCTACCTATAAATCTTGTATAAAAAGTACCCATACCTAATTGTATTTCTTTTAATATTTCGTGTCTGTTATCGCCACTAGTTATACCACCTACATCACGTCTTTTTTCTGTTCCCCAATATGAAAACAGATAAGGTTTCTTATCAGTATGTGGTAGTTCATCTTTAATAAAATGATACTTTAGTTGATGTATGTTTCCTGGTATGTCTGTTTCATCTAATATAGATACTTTGCCGATAGGGTTATCTTTAAATGTATGATTTCTGTATAAGTCTTCATCATCTCCTCTATCTGATCTTAATATAATAATATGTTTATGCTTTAAATCTTTAAAGTGTTCTTTAATTGCAGTATTAGATTTTTCTAAATTTTTAGGATCAATATAATTAGGTATATGGTAATGAAATTCATTCTCACTAGGTATAATAATTATATCACTATCAGGTATATCATCTGCTTTTCTTCTATGTGCTTTATCATAACCATAATTATATACGCCGTATCTAAACTCATCATTTTTAATTTGAAATCTTTTTAATAGATAACAAAATGAATCTATAATATGGTCTAGTGGTCTTTTGTAATTAACACCACTTCTTAATCTAGCAATTGTTATTTTCCTACATTCCAAAACAATGATCCTTTCTTAGCATATTTTTTCATTACAGTCCACGCCTTTGCGTCATATGTAGGTACAGACGGAAAAGGTGGTTTATCTTCTTCTTTAACCTCTTGCATAAACTTATATTTTGATAGATACAGTTTAGCACGACCTATTTCGTTTTGTTTCATTTTATGTCCAACTGATACTACGTTAACATCTTTATCAGGAAACGCCATTTGTAATCCTCTTGTTAATGTACCACTTGATCCTACTGACCATATTTCACTAATACTAATATTATACTCTATTTCTATATTTTTTGCAAGCCTCTTTATATCTTCAAATACTCGTTTTTCTTCTAATCCTAGTGGCAAAATACGTCTCCTTTTTGGATCCTCATAAAAATACTCTCTTGCCCTTGCCTTTGTTACTTGTAACATACCGTTTGGTACCCAACGTATATCGGCACCATAATCTAATGCTTGTTTCTGATATGGGTGCAAATTGTCTAATGATCTCTTTGCCATAAAAAAGACTGCCTTTTTACCATATGCTTTTGCTTGTAATGTTAACGATAGTTGAGCATAACCATTTGCAGGACAACCACCATATACAAACTCCTCAGCACCTTCAGCAATTTCTTCTCTAATTAATCTATCTACAAATCTTCTTTTAGAACCACCTTCTAATAGATCATCACGTACTATATGAAAACCCTCGTGTTCTTCTATGACTAATTTAGGAAATTCGTATGGTTTCATTTTTGATACTTCTTATATCTATTCATTTGTTTTTCTGCTTTTTTATATGCCATATCTAATTTCATTTTACTTACACCATCAACAAATGTTTTACCTAACATATGATCGTATTCGTGTTGAAAGACTCTACTAATCATACCATCTAAACTACCTTCTTTTAAATCGCCATTTTCATCTTCGTATTTTACAACTACTTTACGAGGTCTTGTTATATTTAAGAAGACAAAAGGAAAGGTTAAACAACCTTCTTTCATTGTTTCTTCCTCTACACTACTTGATATAATTATAGGATTAAAACAAGTTAACTTTAAACCTTTTTCAATATTAGGATGATCTCCTAATACAAACATATTAAAAGGTAAACCTACTTGATTAGCAGATAAACCTATTCCACCATATTTTTTCATAGCAACAAACATTGCTTCTGATACTTCTTTTCTATCTTTAAATCCTTCGTCTTTTAACATATCATTGTTAAAAGGTGCTATTGCCGATTGTACTCTAGGATCAGTTGGTGGTATTAATTTTAGTTCTTTCATATTAACCTTACATAGTTATCTTTGTTTGGATTCTCTATCATTAAATCAAAAGCAATTGTTATTCTTTCTTTATCTTCTTTTTGTATATCTGTATAGTGTGGTATACTATTTGGAAATAAAGTTACTTTACCTACCTCATTTTTACTTTCAAATGTCATAGGGTCATTAATTTGATTTATAGGATTAATATAATGAGTAGATGTTTCATCACATTGTACACAAATATGGCCTCCTAAATAACAACTTGGTCCTATATCGTGTATATGAGGTTTTATTTGATCTCCTTTTCTCATTATATTTGCCCAGCATTGTATGTATAATTCTTTAGGAAGTTCTTGTTTATAAAATTTTGATATAATATTATCGTGGAAGTTACAAATAAAATGTTTTAACTTTTCTATATTTTTATCTTCCCATTTAAAAACATTGTATTTGTCAAATCTGGTTGTTGTACTGTCTTCTCTCATTCCTGTATATGCGTCACCTGTTACAGGTAAACTTACTATTTCTTTTTCTTTACTTAATATAAACTTTGCCAGTTCTTCAAAATTAACTTCTTTGTTAATCATTTCAAATATAGAATAATCATATTCAGGTGCAAAAAGAGTTTTCTTTGGATCACTTTTCATTTTTATTATATTGACTTCCATTATGTGTTCTCCAATCTTGTAAAGTTTTGATACTTCTCAAATTTTAATATGTTGGTAAACTTATCAAATAGTATATCGCCTTTATGTGATATAATAAAGATGTTTTCATTTTTTAATTTGTTTACTATCTTAAAGAAATCATCTGTACCTTGTTGGTCTAAACTAGAGTCAAATATTTCATCTAGTATTAGTAAGTTTGTATTTACACTATTTTTCATTTTTGCTATGGTTCTCCAAGTAAATAATATTGCAAGGTCTATTCTTAACTTTTCTCCTTCACTAAAACTATTATAGTTAAATGTATCTCTATGGCGACTTTTTACTGTTTCGTTAAATTCCTCATCTAAATGAAATGATACAAAAAAGTCCATTGCCTGTAAGTGTTGATTTATTAAGTTGTTTATAATAGGTATATATTTTTTAATTATATGACCTCTAGCACCTTTATCACTTAATACTTCTCTCAACACATCAACATATTTTTTTTGATTTACTATATTATTTGTTGACAATTTACAAGTTTCTAGTTCTTCTTTTAATTTTTGTAAATCTATAGCGATTTGATTACTGTCTATCTGTTTGTTTTCTAATTGTAATATTTCTTCGTTTATTCTATTACTATAATTGTTTATTTCACTTAACGAGGTATTTACTTTTGCTACATCAACATATAAATCTGATAGTTTTTTAGATACTGTATCAAAAAAAGTAATCTTTTCTTCTACTTTAGCAATCTCACCAGTTAGTTTTTGCATACCATCATTAAGAGTTTCTACTTTGTTTTTTAAATCATCTTGTTTTTTATGTTTAAAATCTTCGTCAATAGGTTGTGTGCAGGTAGGACAGTTATCATTCTCGCTAAAAAATTTAATGTTTTGATTATGTCTTTCTAAATTTTGTTCTATTTTAGTTTCTATCTTTTCTAGTTCTTTTAGTTTGTTATCTGATTGGTCTTTGTCTTGTAGTTGATTGTTACATTCTTCTATTGAGTTATTTAAATCTGATATTTTAATTGTGTATTCTTCTTTTGCTTTTGTATGTTTATCCAGTTGTAATTTTTTGTCATCTATATCATTTGTGTTTAATTGTGATAATGATTTAAAGTGTTTCATTTCTGTTTCATATTTTGTTTCTAACAAATCACACTTATGTTTTACATCTAATACTTCTTTTGATAACTGGCCTTGTTGATCTCTTAATATCAAATCCATTTGAGTAAATACTTTTACATCTAATATTTCTTCAACAACATCTCGTCTGTATCTTGCTTTCATTTTCATAAATGGTTCATATGAAGAAGACCCTAATATAACAACTTGAATAAATGATCTATAATTTAACTTCATAATATTATGTTCTAAATATTTTTGATAGTCTATGCTAGAGGCATTTTGATTTAACAATTGTCCGTTTTCATATATTTCAAATACATTAGGTTTAACACTTCGTTTAACTTTATATTGTTTTGTACCTACATCAAACTCTATTTCTACTTCACAATCAGAATTGTTAATAGTGTTTATCATTTGTTCTTTTTTAATTATTCTAAAAGGTTTGTTAAACAATGCCCAACACAAGGCGTCAAGTAAAGTAGATTTACCTGATCCGTTTTTACCTATTATTAATGTAGTAGGCGATTTACCTAAATCTATTTCTATTGGAGTGTTTCCTGTTGATAGAAAGTTTTTATATCTTATCTTTTTAAAAATTATCACTCGTTTGCCTCAACATATAATTCTTTAGTAAAATCTTTTAGTTTTTTTCTATCTAAATCTGTATCAATCTGATCAATATAGTTATTTAGGAAAGTCATAGTGTCCTCTCCTTGATCTAGTATATTTGATTTTACAGTTTGTTTTATATCTACTGGATCTTCTATTATCTGTAATTCGTGTACATTTGAATTGGTGTAAAATCTTTCTACTAGTTTGTTGTACATTTCTTCATTTGTCTTGTTTGTAACAAACATTTTAACAAAACAATTTTCGTAAGGAGACAAATCAAAATTTGTGTAATCATTTTCCTTATCATTATATACTAACTTTTTAAATATAGCAAGGTCATTAGGTATTCTTTCTAACTCTCTTGTTTCTGTATCAAAGATATGAAAACCTTTAGGACAATTATGATCTGACCACATTATTTGATATTGTGTACCTAGATAATATATAAGTCCGTCATCTGATTTTTTGTGAAAGTGTCCAGACATAACTTTTTCAAATCGTTTAAATTGTTCTTTATCTAAACCGTGTTCATTCATATGTCCTTTGTGCATTTCAAAACCTTTTATTTCTAAATGACCAAAACATATAGCGGCCTCGGAGTGATCTATTGCGTGTATTGAATCTTCATAATTGTCATCACATATCCAAGGTAGGAATAACATACGACAACCACCTAGTTCTACTTCTTTAGGTCCATCATATATCCAAGGTTCGTTTATACCATCAAATGATGTACATAGTTGTTGAATAGAATTTACTTTGTTTGTATTCTTATAATATGTATCGTGGTTACCTAATATAATATGTGTATCAATCTTTAAGTCCCATAGTCTTTTCCAAAACTTCTTTTGAAAATTATGTGCAGTATTAAAGTTTATAAATTTTCGTCTATCAACAACATCACCTAAATGTATTAATGTATCTATCTTATTTTCTATTAAATATGGAAAAAACTTTTCATCATAAAAACGATTTTGATAGTCTATAAAAGCAGGTGAATCATTACGACAACCGAAGTGTGTATCATTCAGTAGTGCTATTTTCATAACTCATAAAGTAGTCTAAACTACTTTTTATTTTCTTCTTCCTTTTTTTCTTTTTCTTTGCTAGATCATCAGCAATTTTTTGTTGTTCATCAACAGACATATTCTTTTTAAGAAATTCTGTAAACTGATTTTTAAATTCTCTATCTTCACCTGGTTGCAAAGTCATATCATCATAATTAGATTCTGTTATAAGTCTATTCTTAATAGTAACTTGTTTTTTCTCTTTCTGTATTCTTCTTATGAAGGCATAATATATAATTTGCGTGAAGTATGCAAAGGGATTATTTGATTTCTTTGGATTAAAGTTATCTAGGTATTGTAAACAGTTCTCTATACCATCACTAATCATATCATCTCTAAATGTATAATTAATAAAGTTAGGTCTGTATGACAAGTGATTCGCTATCTTCAAAAAACAACTACCAATATAATCTGTTACAGGCGGTTTCGGTTCTTTTTTTCTTTTTGCCTTATTAACATTCTTTGTATATTCAACCATTGCAGCTAAAAATTCTTTATTATTTACATAATGTTCTTTTTTTGTAGTTTTTCTCATTCTTTTAATATAACACCTTTCTCTTAAAAAGTCAATGTTTTAAGAAAATTCCAGTTCATTTTTTTATTTAAGTTTGCTCTGTTAAAGCATTGACTTTTATTTTTTTCTGTGTATAATAGAGCGTGTAGCGGGTTGCCAGGGAATATAGCTAGAGTATATAATATAATATATAAATTAGTGTAGAGTTGAGTTGCCTTCATCATCATCATCAAAATCATCAAATATCTCACTTATCTTTTCATTTTCGGAATCCGAAAATTTCTGTTGTTGGTAAATGTTTTGTTTAACAGGAACAGGTTGTTTATCATAATTTTGTGCAATATTACCATAACTACTAATCATTTCAGGAGAGGCGTTTGTAACTGTCATTATTTTATTTTTAGGAATAGTAATTATTTTATCTGTGGTATATCCGCACCATTTAATCAATGCGATATAATCTTTAAATCCAGTCATTGTCATTTGAGGAACATACTTTATTAATAAAGGTCTTTCAATACGTATAAGTTGTGATTTATCTGGCAACTGATCACTGCCTGATGGTATAATAGTCACCACATCCTCACCATTAATCAACTTAATTATTTTAACGCCTTCTAGTGTTTGATTTGGATTCATTTTATTTTAACTCCACATTATGGATTTCGTACTCAAAATCTTCTTCGTTGTATATATTTATCCTTTCTCTAAAGTGAGAAAGAGTATAGTTTTCTTTTTCGTTATGAGTCAAATCATCTGCTATATCATATAAAGTAGCATCCGAATCATTATCTTTTAACCTTAAACCACGACCAATTGATTGTAAGTTTCTTATTCTACTTTTACTAGGACTGGCAAAAATAATGTTATGTAAGTTTCTGATATTGATACCTGTAGAAAAAGTACCATAACTAGCAACTATAATTGCACCTTCAGACTTTTCAGTTATAAATCTAATCTTTTCTCTTTCCTCAGCTTCAACACCACCATAAACAAAGAATACTTGTTTGTCTGATTTTTCTTCTATAAGTTTTTTTAATTCCATACCGTGTTTTTCTACATACTGAAATAACACTAAACTATTACCTTGCAATCCTGTAACCAAATTACGAATATATTTGTTTCTCTTTTCATTCTTTACCAAGTAATCCATTTCTTCTTGGTATGTTTTGCCAAACATATCTTCTCTAACTTGTTTATCGTGTTGCAAAATTAAACAGAAAATTTTTAGATTAGCAAGTTGTTTCTTTTCTTGTAGTTCACTTGTAGATACTACCTTATTTACTGTACCAAACAATCCCTCTAATACAAGTTTATGTGTTTTAGTACCATCTAAAGTACCAGTAAGTCCTACTCTATACTTACAATCTTCTAGTTTTGCCATTATCTTTGTCAATGAAACTGCTTTAAACAAGTGTGCTTCATCACCAATAACCATACCAAACTGTTTAAACCACTTCTTTGGTTGATTGTATATTGACTGCCACGTACTGATTACCACTCGTTTGGTAGTGTCCTTTTCGTGTCCTTGGTATATTCTGTGTACATTGCGATCACTATTATATCCATAGTCTTTAAAGTCTTTATATAACTGTTCCACTAAAGATGTTGTTGGTACAATTATTAATATTTTGTCTTGTTTTTTTTCTTTTAATCTTAACAGATTATATATTAACATTAAATAAACTATTAATGATTTACCAGAGGCAGTAGGTGATAGTAATAAACATCTACTTTTTCTTATAGAGTGTACAAACGCCTCTCTTTGATAATCTCTTATTTCTATTTTAGGTATCTTCAATGCTTTAAGGAATCTTGTAACATCTTCATCATTAGTTTTTATATCTGTAATTTTAGTACCATCAACTATCTGTATGTCGTTTTTGTTACACCAGTCAATAATATATGGATATAGTCCTGCATAAATTTGACCAGTTGCATAACTGAATAATCTAATTTTGCCGTCCCAAACTCTATTACGATATTGAGGCATAAACTTAAATCCAGGTACTTCAAAGGTAAAGTATTCGCCCAATTCTCTACGAATATCAGCGTCTGCTTCTATCTTTAAATAGACTTCGTTCTTTTTATCTATGATGAGGTATCTTGTAGTTGTCATTATTAAATAGCGCCACTAGTAAACTTTCTCCAGTCAATAGCGTTTTTAATAGTAAATGTTCTATTAGATATTTGTCTGATTGTTCTATCTAAAAAATCTACTGTAACTTCCAAGTATTTAACTTTTTGATATGCTTTTGTATATTCTTCGTCTGCTTCAATATATTTGTCAACATCTGACCTCATAATTTTTAAGTTAAAAGGTTTCAATTGATAAACAGCAGGATCAGATTTACCTGTATAGTATTCCCACTTTTGTCTTTTGATTAATTTAAATTCATCTTCAGCACGAGTCAATAACAACTTAAACTTTGTTAAGTGTTTCATAAATTCGTTATGTAGTTGAGGTGTTTTTAATGACTCTAAATCTAATTCAGTATCATTTATTTTTAGCTTCTTATCAGCCAATTCTTGTAATTGTTCTAAATCCATAATATATCCATAATAACATAAACTGACTAAAAAGTCAAGGTTTATGATGTTGTTATTGTTGTTCTACTTGCGTTTGAAGACGCAAAATCGTATAGTTTATAATTAAAGGTTACAGTTGCTGTTAGGTAATCTGTATCAGTTGCCTGTTGATTGTATTGTAAAGCAGATAACGATATTGGAAAGCAATCGTTAAATCTAACTTCAGTTACAGGATTGTTTTTACTTGTTAATATGTTTAGTGTTGCGTCTGAAAATATAGCACCTTGATTAGGTGTAGTATTTTTAGATGTAGGAAACCTATCTGAACCACCACTTAACAAATTCTTAAATTCTTCGTGTCCACCAGGAAAACCTAGACCTCTTAACCAACCGTGTATCTCTTGGTAGTTCTCTAAATTTTCATCTACAAGAAATGTCATTGCTAATGGTTCGTATTCTAATTTTTCACCAGGTAAAGGTATGTTTCTAAACGGTGTAGGTTGTGAATAGTTATCTGCTAAACTAATACCAGGTAGATTTACTTGTGTACAAAAGTATTCTACTTTAGGAAGTTTAATTATATTAAATTTAAACTTTGTAGGATCAGCATAATCTTGTTTAGCAGGCTGTCTGTTATATGAGTTTGTAGTAGTCATACTACTATTTATCTGTTTGTTTATCTACTTCTTGCCACTCTTTTTCAGTAGCTTGTTTTTCTAGTTGTTTTTCAGGTTCAGTCAAAACAATCTCTTTTTGTTCTACTTTTTTAATCTTTTCTTCTAATTCCTCTAAAGGATTAGGTTCTTTTTTGTTAAAGATTGCAAATGTTAAAGCTAAAATAATTATAGCAAATGCAAATATATAAAGATATTGTATTATTATTTTTTTCATACTTTTATTTATAAGACCAAAAAAAAGGGCGACTTTTTAGGGCCGCCCTTTTTAAATTAATCGTTAAACAACGATCAACCAATATTACATTATGTTAGCAACTTGTACTCTTTGGTAGTATCTGTTACTGTTTGCTGAACCAGCGTGGTTAACAGCAGTAGCAGCACCTGATTGAGCACCTGTTTCTGCAAATGGGTTCGCAACTAAACCGTATCTAGTTTTGAAACCAATTTTTGGTTGGAAAGTATCTTGTCCAACTGCTCTTACCATTTGTAGTGGCACATATGGGCAGTAGAAAATACCAGCGTCATAAGGTGATGTACCTTTGTAACCGACAACATAGTATTGTTTCGCAGCTGAGTTAGCTGAGTATGGATCAATATATACTTTGTATCTTCCGTTTAGAGTACCAGCAAAAGTATTACCAGTATCGTCAACAGATAGATTGTTATTTAAAGCAGGAGTGTAATCTAAAACACCAGCCATTTGTAAAGCACTAGCAACATCAGCTGAACAGATAATCATATTACCTTTTCCTCTTCTTGTTCTTTGTGCAATTCTATTAGCATCTCTTTCTAATTGGAACATTAGTCCTTTGAATCTCTCAACTGACCATCTTCCGTTTGAGTCTGTGTCTAAATCAAAAACACCAGCTGTTGTTGTATTAACAGCGGCACCTTTTTCTGCATTGATATAAATTGTTCTAACAACTTCTCTATTGATTTCCGCAAGGATCTCAGCAGATAGGATGTTTGCCAATTCTGTTTCAGCGTCTAAACCGTGGATTGCTTTTAAGTCTTGAGCAAGTTCCATAGTGTATTCAGCCTTCAGAGCTCTGCTTCTAGCAGTTACCGTAGATTTCTCAATTGAGAAAGCCATTTCAGCAAACTGATTGCCAGCAGCATCGCCTAAAGCTTCAGCTGCACCAGTTGTCATTCCTTGACCTCTGCTGTAGTTTTCGCCTTGAGCACCACCATCATTTAAGATAGATGGATTGTTGCCTCTATGTTCAGTAGTAGAAGTACCATCAGCAGCAGCTGAAGAATCACCAGCAGCGTTTCTGCTAGAGAAGTCTGTATCTGCTTCGTCAAATAATGCTTCGTTTCCAGTTTGTGAAGTGTATCTACTTCTCATTGCAAAGATAAGTCCAGTTGGACCAGTCATTGGTTGTACACCAGCGATATCGTATGCGATAAGATTTGGCATAGCTCTTCTAACTAGTGAAATTAGGATAGGATCCCAATTTGCAACTGAAGAACCAGTAGCGTTTGTAGGCGCAGCTTCGTTTAAGAAACCAGCGTCTTCTTTCATAGCTCTTTCTTGGTTTTCCAAGATAGTAGCTGTAACGGCTCGTCTGTAAGAATCCTTAACTTTTGGTAAGTCAGGGTGTTCTAGGACAGGCTGCCATTTTTTTTCGTATTGTTCTGATAAATACATTTGTTTTTATCTCCCTATTAGTTAGACAACTTAATGTCTTTTGTTTTACTTATAGCGGCACTATAAGCAGCCATTGCATTAGTTAAATCCTGAGGTTGCTCAGCATTTGACTCTGCCGCCACATCATCTATCTCACTAGTTGATTCTTTCTTACCAAAGTAACTTTCTTTAATAGTAGCAACTTTAGTTTTAAAATCTTCTTCGTTTGAATATTCAACTTCTTCGGCAAGTTTATTGAATTTTTCTTTTTGAGTATCAGCTAACTCTTTAGACGCCTCATCAATGATGTTTTGTCTTTTGTGTTTGCCATTCTCTTTAGTTAATTCAACATTCTTTTCAATTGATTCGTTAAGTTTTTTGTTTAACTCGTCAATTTTAGAAGATTGATCTTCTAATACATTGTATTTTTCGTCTGGAACATCAATATAATGGTCTTCAAATAATTTTTTTAGACCACTAATAAAGTCCTCAGCGATTTCACCTTTGATTCCTCTTTCTAAGGCAAGTTCGTTTTCTTTCATCCACTCTTCCACTACGTAAGCAAGGTAAGAGTCAACTTTTTCAACTAACTCGTCTTTAGATTTAGAAGTTTCTTCGGTTAATTTCTTGTCGTAATCTGCCTGTATATCTTCAGCGATTTCTTTTACTTTAGATTTAATCGCAGCTTCAAATACTGTAGCAGCTTTTTGTTTAAATTCTTCAGATAATGAATCATCTCCAGCGACAAGAGCATCAACGTGTTCTTTTACATCAATGTCTTTTTTATCTTCAGCCTTCTCGTCTTTTTTATCAACAGCAGCATCTTCTTTTTTGTAAGAAGCTTTTACTGTTTCTTTTTCCTTGTCATCCATAGACTCTTTTTTGTCTTCTTTAGAGTCGTTCTTTTTGTCAAGGTATTTTTTTAGACCAGCTGGCATTTCGCCTTCTTTGATTTCTTTATCTTCCGAGTCTTTTTCAGTTTCTTTAGCACCTTCTTTTTTCAAAGTCGGCATTGGATCAGGAGCGCCTTCACTCTTTTGAGGGGCCTGTCCAGAAACTTCTTTAACTTTTTTTGTTGCGTCAGGATTGCTGTCTGTAGGTTTTACTACAGCTGCACCTAAATCCTCAGCACTATTAGATAGTGGTGAAGCTTCAGCTGGAACAGCATTCTTTTTAGGAGCGTCTGGAGCCGTAGCTTCCATAACTTCTTTTACTGATTCCGCAACGCTTTTTTCGTTTTCGGCCATTGAAATCTCCTCTTTAATAGTTAAAACTAGTTTTAATTAATTAATTGTTAATATTTATAAAACTAGAGATTTTTAAGAAAACTCTTAAAGACATTTACTTTAGCCTCTGCTAAAGCGTGTCTTTTCGCACTTTCTATTTCTCGTTTCCAAGCTTCAATATTCTTTTCTACGAGTACTCCGTTGTTCCACACCCACTCTTTACTCTCCATAATACCTTCTACAAAGGCGTCTGGAGCACTTGGATCTGCAACTATGTCGGCAGCAGTTGCTAAATAAAAGTCATCTTTTACATAGTTAGCGCCACCTCTTTGTTCTAACGAACCCATACCTCTACTAGATACACCCAATTGAGCGCCTTCGTCAATAAGACCTTTTACAATCTTACCGTAAGGTGTGTTCATTATCTTTGCTTCACCGACAAAATTTGTGCCTTCTGGAGCGAGTTTTGTAATCATATGACTAACTCTTTCCAGATTTACCGTTGGTCCGTCAGGATGTCCTAACTCGCCAAATGCTCTTTTTTTGTTGATAAATTCTGCATTATATCTCATTACTTCCTTGTTCAATATGTCTTTAGAATAGACACGCCCATTTCTATTTTTTATGTCGGATTGTAAGAAGATACCTCTAATTTTATAATCTTTTTTACCGTTAGTTTCTTCAACTAGGTATTCTGCGTTTGAAATTTCTTCGGATATTAGTTTCATTTTTTCTCTCTCTCGTATATTTATAAGTTTTTTTATCTAAACTCTACTAAAATCGTATAATTATCCCCTACCACAAAGTCCCTTGTAGAGAGTAAAACATCACCTGTAGGTGTAGTTGCATTGTTTGATATAGAGTTTCCTGCTGTACGTAAGTCCCAATAACCTTGACCGTTCAACAATAATCCAGTAGCGTTTGTTTCACCATCCCATATTAACTCTACACTTGCATTAGATTTTGTTGTGTTAACTGACCACCATATTTTTGCGATCTTTCTTTCTCCGTCTTCAGTCATAAAAGTAGTTTCTGAAGCGTCTATTTTTTTAACTAAAGATTCACCAGAACCATCTGATATGTTAGTTAGTTTTGCAACGTACTTAACACCAGAAGTATCTGTAATTGTTTGTGTTGTTACTGTATCTGCCATTTGTTATAATCCCCATTTTGTTGATAAATAATTTTCAACACCTGTTATTTC